>ERZ791865.39-NODE-39-length-221956-cov-52.982060_pt1 | contig 221956 bp, 195 predicted proteins | sample MGYA00509942_ERZ791865 | MGnify/ENA primary metagenome ERZ791865 (study PRJEB30046, sample SAMN00792098) | human gut metagenome | study: EMG produced TPA metagenomics assembly of the A metagenome-wide association study of gut microbiota in type 2...
AATATTACTACATAAAGAATGTTCAAAACGATATAGTCGCAATAGCCGATAAAAACGGAGATATAGTTGCAAACTATTACTACGACGCTTGGGGTAACGTAACCCAAATAACCGGCAACACCGCCTTGGCTCAAACGAACCCTCTGAGGTACAGAAGCTACTATTACGACAGCGAGACAGGTTATTACCACCTCAAATCACGCTATTATTCTCCTGAAGTCGGCAGGTTCCTGAATGCGGACGGAATTATAAACGCAAATAACGATGTATTGGGAAATAATTTATTTGTGTATTGTTCAAACAACCCAATAAGTTTCTGTGACCCAAGCGGTTGTTACATGATTTCCATTCCCGCCGAAGGGGACGGTCCTGTTGAAATAATAACAGGTCCCAGAGAACCTGAAATCGAGTACAGTAAGTCAGGCAACACATATACTTTCAAGCCCAAAAATATTGCGTCTAATATCGGGAAAGCGATAGCAAAATCAACCGGTATTGCACTTGGCGATGGACTCGCAAAAAAACATTTGCTCAATCAGTATGTTGCACAAACGAAAGCAACATATAGGACAGCAGATAATATCGTCTTGCAGACATACGTTCCCAAAAATCCATCGCTTGTTAAAGCTCAAAAATTTTCAAAAACCGTCGGTGTAGTTTCAGCAATAGTTTACGTGTATGATATGGCAGTAAATTTCAAAACATACGGAGGCTTTACTAAAGATTTTGGAAAAGCGGCTGTGATTACAACAACCATAGCGGTAGCAGGCGTTGCAGTAGGAGCCTTAATAGGGTGTCTCAACCTTCCGGTTGTTCTCGGCGCTGCATTAACAATCGCAACTGGAGTTTTGCTAACTATTGAAGAAGACCGTTGGAGAAAATCATGGATTGGCTATTAAAAGGAGGATTATACATTGTTTCATATAATAAATTCTATGGATATGCCAACATACATGATTATGTTGTTGGTAATTTTCGGAATGGATGTTTACACTCTTATAAAGTACAGGAAAGAGAAGGCCCCTTGGAAGGTGATAGCATATTTACTACCGGTTTTATTGATTATTATAGCCATAAACAGAGTTATAAAAGAATACGCACCAGATACTCATTTATATAATGTCAGCGCTGATGTAACTTTAACAATAGGCGGTATATATTTCGTTATAGTATTTATTGTTGGATATATTAACAAGAAAAGAAGTTGAAATAATTTAATCGTTAATATACTTAACTCTTAACGCAATAATTAAAGCACTCTCTACTTTTTAATGAAAGTGGAGAGTGTTTTTTGCATTTAAGGGCAAATCAGACGTTTTTTTCGTCATATATAGATGTGAAAACCAAGTAGTCCCTTTCGTAGACTTGCGTAAAAGCCGCCGTAAAAACAAGCGGAGAGTTTGTGGTGAAACCATCTCGTCAAAAAAACCACGTTAAATATGGCACGGGGAGAGCTTGGCTCCCCACCTTTATATGCAAGATTAGTGTTAACGGTCAGCACATCAGTTTTCCAAACTGAGGGTGGGAGTTCAAATCTCCTATCTTGCTCCAAAACGCTCCATAAAAAAGTAAAAAGGGGAGATTTTTTTGAATACAGAAACCAAGTTCCAAAAGGTTGGGAAATACAAAGTTGACGTTGCAGATTCAACAAATCAAGCAATACGTTTTGTGAAAAGTAATCCGTGTTGTATTTGTTCATGTGAAAACTTTTGCCCTATAAAATACAAGGGTACGTGTAAGATTTGGATAAATCTGAAATCTGCATTAGTAGATGTGAAAGAGGTGTAAAGAATGTCATTTGATATATCAAAAATAGACACGCAAGATGTTGTAAATGCTATTAAAATGTTACGTATCAGCACACTTTAGATGTTTATTAACTACATTTGTGCTGATACGTAACATTTTTGCTGTTCGTAATATAATATACCCCTCTTGATGTAGGTTGCACATCAGGAGGGGTGCTTTTATGCTATAACTTATAGTGCTGAATTAGCGGTCTGAAAAGGACAAAAATATAAACCGGTCGAAATAACCGGTTTATATTTTTCGATTTTCCAAAATTTCAGTAAAATATAGTATGGCTTTTGTACTGCAATTTTACTGCAGTTATGGAGTGCACAAGAGTGAATGTAGGGGTTTGAAAGGGCGGAATCGTCTAAAAAAGCTCTTTGATACGCCTATATTCACGCTTGTTCTTCGTGATTCACGGTTGTGGCCGTAAAACAATGGTGCCGATGACCGGACTTGAACCGGTACGGTATTGCTACCGAGGGATTTTAAGTCCCTTGCGTCTGCCGATTTCGCCACATCGGCGCATTTCATGCTTTGATATTATATTAAATTAAAGCCTCATTGTCAATAATTTACTAAAATTTTTTCAAATTCAAACAGGTATTACGCACATATTTTGCGCCGTGTTTTATTGACGGCGAAATATTTATGTAGTAAAATATCAATAAGTTGCAAGATAAACCGCAAAATCGACGCTTTTTGCCGGTTCGTCTTTGCAACTTGGGCTTATACAGTTTAATATTTGATAAAAAATACGGTTTCGCGGTTCTTGCCGCGAATTAAAAGGGAATCCGGTTGAAATCCGGAACAACCGCCATTACTGTGTTTGACGTAAGAGAGTCCGATCCATTGGAGCTTTCCGAGAAGGCGACTCTTCCCGTGATGTATGGGATCATAAGTCAGGAGACCTGCCGTATTTTATGGTTAAACACAACTTTGGTGAGAAGAGTGCAGCCGATTTATCAGCTTTTGATTTGTGCTGTCGGTGCACTCTTTGCCCGATTGCACAAGATTTTTTCGTTGGTTAATTTGTTGCACTCTCCCTGCTTTTCGGCAGGGAGAGATTTTTTGTGTTCGGAGGATTTTATGTTTGGCGACGACAAAGAAAAATGGGCAGTAAATGAGCTTGTGCGTAAATCCGAGGAGCTGAAAAGGCTTCCGCGAAAAGACGATTTTGATGACGCCACACGCTCGCGAATTAAGGCATTTTTAGGCCCTTGGCCGCGCGCTCTCGAAAAAGCCGGTCTTAAAACTCCCGGCGGGAAGCGCAAAAAGTAAAGAGTTTTGAAAGGAGTAAGGTATGTTAAAACCTAAAAAGACAGTAAAGAAATGTCTGTCATGGCTTCTTGCTCTTGTGATGATATTGTCTGTGATACCCGTTGCGGTACTTGCCGCACCGGCTGATCTTTCAATATCGTCGGCAAAGGAGCTGCTCGCGTTCTCCGAAAAGGTGAACGGCGGTGAAGACTTTTCGGGAAAAACAGTAGAGCTTACAGCCGATATCGACCTCGGCGGAGAAGGCTCCGAATGGACGCCGATAGGCTCCTCGTCATCGGCTTTTGCCGGAACATTCGACGGAAACAACCACGTAATCAGCGGACTTTACATTTCTTCGGGCTCCAATGCGGGACTTTTCGGAAAGGTAAACGGCGGTACGGTTAAGAATGTTACGGTTAAGGGCAGCGTCAGTGGTTCTTCTTCGGTTGCAGGCGTTGTCGGTTACCTCAATGCAGGCAATATAATTGGCTGCGGAAATAATGCCGATGTCAGCGGCTCTTCGGGAGTCGGCGGCGTAGTGGGCTATGTCGGCGGCGCGTCTACCGTTTCGGGCTGCTACAATTCGGGTAATGTCAGCGGTACAACAGGCTACATAGGCGGCGTAAGCGGTCAGCATTGGCGCGCAGGCAAACTCGAAAACTGCTATAACACAGGTAAGGTATCGGGTCCTGCCTCTGTCGGCGGTGTAGCCGGCGGACACAAAGCGGCGTCTCCCGAGCTTGTAAATTGCTACAATGCAGGCACGGTTGAAGACTCGGCAGGCTACCAAAACAATATCGGCGCATTGATAGGCGCCACAAGAGGAACGGCAGAGAACTGCTATTATCTCTCAACCTCGTCTTTCGCGGCAACAGGCAATAAAGGTGATGTTGACGGCGCGACAAAGGTTGACTCCGTAACCGAGACTATGCTCGGTTCGGCATTTGTTTCGGGCGACACAAATCCGAAGCTTGCTTGGGAAAGCCTTGTTTCCGCAGATAAGCCCGTTCGTCCTTCGTTCAGCGAGGGAACCGAGCTTTCGGCAAAGCTTTCGGGTTACATTAAAGAGGCAGTCAAGAGCTCAAAAACCAAAGCGGGGCTCACTTCCGCCGACACTCTTTTGGGCAATGAAAGCTATATGTCAGGCGCCAGCTCTACGGCTACCGACTGGATGGCACTTGCTATGGGTCGTTACGGATATTTTGATTCCGTAGACGGAAAATATACTTATCTTATCGACGACGGCACAGGCTACACCGACTATCTCAATGCCATGAAGTCATACGTCGAAAAGACATACACCGAAAACGGCGGTACACTTCACAGCGTAAAGGCTACCGAGTGGCACAGAGGCGTTGTTACAATAGCGGCTCTCGGCGGCGACCCCGCAAGCTTCGGAACGTATAACGGTCAGCCGATAAATCTTATCGCGGACGGCAGCTATAACTGCAAGGTAAAGGGCGGTCCCGGCAAACAGGGTATAAACGGCTGGATATGGGGTCTTATTGCTCTTGATACCGGTATGTATGAGGTTCCGAGCGACGCCGCATATCAGCGTGAGCTTTTCATAAAAGAAATACTTAAAATGCAGCTTACCGACGGCGTAGACGGCAATAAATACGGCGGCTGGGTTCTCGGCGGTTACGGTTCATCGTCGGATGTCGATATTACTGCTATGGCAATACAGGCGCTCGCTCCTTATTACAATGACGATACCGTGTATACATATAAAAATGAAATTTCGGGCGACGAAGTTTCAAAAACGGTTCGTCAATGCGTGGACGAAGCATTTGACCGCTTAGGCTCAATGATGAACGATAAAGCGGGCTTTACTTCCTGGAATACCGATAACTCCGAAAGTATAGCTCAGGTTATAGTTGCGCTGACTTCTGTCGGAATCGACCCACAAAAGGACAGCAGATTTATAACCTCCGACGGCTTAACGCTCCTTGACGGACTTCTGAGATTCCGCGATACAAACGGCGGCTTCTGCCATGTTGTCGGCAACGGCTGGAACAGTATGGCAAACGATCAGGCAACTTACGCTCTCGTAGCTTATTGGAGATTTGAAAATAAGATGAGAGCACTTTATGATATGCGCGGCGACTGGAGCGCGGAAACCAAAGCGGCAATCACGGACGCAGTAAGCGCCATAGACGCTCTTCCTCTGCCGACGGACGCAAATTATAAGTCTGCGGCAAAGAGCGCACTCGCAAAATTCCGTGCGGTTCCCGAAAACGAACGCAGATACGTAAATAATTATTCGGCTCTTGTTTCGGCAATAGAGCTTGTCGGCGGCGAGGGAGAGCTTGACTCAAATACGCCGTACATCACTTCTATCGCGGTTACAAAAGCACCCGATAAGACCGAATATTATGACGGCGACTCTTTTGACGCTGCCGGCATGGAGGTTACCGCATATTACAGCGACGGAGCGCAAAAGCCCGTAACGGATTATGAGATAATTTCCGGTGATTCACTTGAAGTCGGAACTCAAAAGGTATGTATAAAGAGCGGTAAACTCAAGACCTTTGTAACAGTTACGGTAAAGGATAAAATCCCGTGGGAGGGCTTGGGCTCCGAGACTTCACCGTACCTTATAAGCACGGCAGAGGACCTTTACAATCTGTCATATTACGTAAATACCAAGCTTATGGCAACTACCGGTGTTTACTTTGAAATGACCGATAATATCGACCTCAGCGACTATGACAACTGGATCCCGATAGGCTCTGACAGAAATCAGTTTGACGGTGTATTTGACGGCGACGGATATGTCATAGACAATCTTACTTCTCTCCGCGGCGGACTTTTCGGAACTGTCTGCCAAAATGCCGTAATTAAGAATGTCGGTGTCGCAAGCGGCGAAATCGGCAAAGAAAATATATACACTTCGTTCCTCGGCGGTATCGCCAAATGGAGTAACGGCGCAGACTTTATAAACTGCTGGAACGGTGCCGATATTTACGGCAGCGGTTACATGGGCGGTATAGTCGGTACAGTGCGCGACGGCGGCAAGAGTAATATCACGGGCTGCTACAACGTAGGCTCGCTTTATGCAAGCAGCGGCCATACAGGCGGTATTGTAGGACATCTCGATACTACAAGACGTGATACTTCGGTTGAGGTTACCATAGACAACTGCTACAACCTCGGAAGCATAAACGGTATTTATTCACTCGGCGGCATTGTAGGACAGGCTCAGGACGGCCACACCATAGTCAATTGCTATAACGCAGGTAAAATAACTTCCGCATCCGACGGTCAGGCAGGCGCAATAGCAGGCTCGCTCACAAATGATAACAGGGTCCAAGAATGCTATTATGACTCTTCCGTTACAGAGAACGGAATCGGAAACGGTGACGGAAGTACCACAGGCGAGACAACCGAGTTTATGAAATCTCCCGAATTCCTCGCGCTTCTCGGCGAAAAATTCAAAAAAGACGAATATTCTCTTGTAAACGGCGGCTATCCGATCCTTTATTGGCAAAAGACTTTTGATGCCGACGATGTAAACGAGGTTGTCGAAAAAATCAACGACATCGGCGATGTAACGGCGGACAGCGGCGTTAAAATAAACGAGGCAAGAAACGCATATGACAATCTCGACGACGATTTAAAGCCGTACGTTTCAAATCTTGATGTGCTTTTGAACGCCGAAAAAGAGCTTTCCGAAATAATAAGCCTCAAAGAAGCCAAAAAGACAGCACTCGAGCAGCTCGAGAGCTACAAGGACGCTTCGGATTACACACTCAATCGTGAGGCATTTAACAAGGCTCTCGAAAAAGGTATGGCTGATATAAGTGCGGCGAAGAATAAGGACGAAGTGAATACCGCTTTGATAAAAGCCAAGGCGGCACTTGACGAAATTCCGACAGATTCGTCACTCGGTAGCAATGACAACGGAAATGTCAATGTACCGTCGGTACCGGGTACAGACGGGAATACGTCAAATTCCGGAAATACCGCCGATACGGATATTAAGGGCGTTTCAATTCCCAAAACAGGCAGAATCGGAAATGCGGCGGTTGCATTTTTAATGTTCTCTTCTTTTGCTGCGGCAATGGCTGTTACCGCCAAACGCAAAAAGGACGAAGAATAAGACGGATTGATTACGTACCCGACGGGGCATTTTGTCTCCGGCGGGTACATCGCTTACACTAAACCGAAAAATGCCGATTATCGGTGGATTCATTTTGCAAGGGAGGTATATACCACGGATAAAAACAAAACCAAAAGAGCTCTTATTTGCTTTTTTATGTGTTTTTTGCTTATTCTGCCGTCGTCTCGGGCTTTTGCCGCGGCAGGCCCTACGCTCAGAACTACGCTTTCCGACAATACAACTCAGCGCGGAAGCAAAAAGACATTTGACGTATGGGCGAGAAATGCGTCAGGCGAAAAAATAAAAGCGACGGTTACGTTTAACGGCGAAAAGCTTTCGCCCACATGGGACGATAACGAAAAATCAAGCTATACCCTTAACTTTACCTCTGAGGGTGATAACACGGTTGTCGTTTCGGCATCGTCCGACGGCGGGCGAAAAAAGCAGCTTACATATCACATTAACTACAAGAAAGCGCGGCAGGGCGAAAAAATCGGCACGGCTGTTTGGAGCGTCGAAATGTTCACCATAGGCTGCGGATATCTCGTGTATCCCCAAAAAGTAAATATATACGAGGGCGAGACGTCCGCTCAGCAGCTTTTGCGCCTGCTTAACGAAAACGGATATGTGGGTTATTACGGCGGCAGCGTAAGCTCTTCGTTTTACCTCGCGTATGTAGCCGACGGTACGGCGTCTGCGGCGAGATATAACAATTATCAGAGAAGCTCGTCCGCTTCGTCTCCGAAAGCACTCGGAATTTCACCGACAATACCGTCTGTTTTGGTGCCGCATCTTAAAAGCACAATGACGTTTTATGACCCCGGCGATTATGAGAAAAACTGGAAAGGCCATCTCGGTGAATTTGTAATAACAAACGGCTCGGGCTGGATGTATTCCGTCAACAACGTTTTCCCGAATGTCGGTTTTGCCGATACATACCTTTCCGACGGAGATATCGTCAGAGTACAGTTCACTCTCGGCTACGGAGCGGATATAGGCGGCTTCGGTGCTATGGGAACCTCAATTCCGAATGTCGAAAATCAGCCGAAATCCGGCTATTTTTCGGTGGCGAATAAGGACTCGCTTACAAAGGCAATAGAAAGAACCATTTATTCGGGTCTTATAACGCGCTCAAATGTAAAAAATGCATACGCCGCGGCATTATCCGTTGCCGAGACGCTTGACGCTTCGCAAAGCGCTGTCGATAACGCGGTTTCCGCTATCAATTCGGCACTTCAAAATCCGGGGGCGGAAACAAACTCCGCTCCTGCGGATGCTCCTTTGTCCGTCGGCGGCAGCGGCGCTCATGTGTCCTCCGGTGCGGCATTAGGCGGCAAGAATGCGTCGGGCGGCGCGGCAGCTGCCGCTTCCGGTGGGTCTGCCGACGCTGTCGCGGCTTCGGCTGCGGAGGAATCCGCTTTTTCCGAGACCGATGCGGAAACGGAGGAGATAACCGAAGCTTCAGAGGCTCTTTCCGAGAGCGAAGAGAGCACGGAAAACGCCGTATCATTGTCGGAAAACAAAAAATCAAAAACGCTTGTCACGGTAATATGCTTGGTATCGGCATTTATCGTTTTGGCAGGCGGAGTATGCTTTATTGTGTTTTATGTAAAGAAACGCCGCAAAAACGGCGAAAAAGAAAAATCTGTTAAGGAGAGCTCTTCCCAAAAATGACAAAACGTGTTATTTCGGTGTTTTTATGCGTCCTGTGTGTTATATCCTCAATTTCTATCATCGTATCGGCAAAAGAGAATAAGGAGTATACGTCCGACAATTTCCTTAGCGTCGCGGACGGTATTATCGCATGGAAAAAAGCCGATAACGGCTCGGAACCCGACGGATATTTGATTAACGATAAATATTTGGAAAATGCGGGTACTACTCCGGGGGATTGGTATCCCATAGCTCTCGGCAGACTCGGAATACAGGATAACAACGAGGGCTACCTTGCGGTCATAAAAGACAGGGTAGAGGAGCGTTATCGCGAAAGCGGAAGGCTCAGTGCCGCAAAGGCAACCGAGTGGCACAGAATAGCACTCGCCGTTCTCGCTATGGGCGGCGACCCGACAAATTTCGGAACCGACGAAAACGGCGCGCCGATAAATCTGATAGCGGACGGAACCTACGACCGCGGCAAGACAACGCCGCTCGGAAGACAGGGCATAAACGGCTGGATATGGGGGCTTATAACTCTTGACAGTATGCGCTATGCCGTGCCTGACGGAGCGTACAACACCCGCGACGATATAATCGTTGAAATAATTTCAAAGCAGCTTTCCGACGGCGGATTTGCCCTGAGCTCGGATGATGCAGACCCCGATATTACCGCTATGGCGATAACGGCACTCGCACCATATTATAATTCCGAAAAAATATATTCTTATCACAGAAAAGCGTTGTCCGCCGATGAGAGCAAAACGGTGCACGAGGTTGTTGATGAAGCGGTTTTGTGCCTTTCACGTCTGCAACTCGACACGGGCGACTACAAAAGTTGGGGAACTCAGAATGTAGAGAGTACCGATTGGGTGGCAGTGGCGCTGTGCAGTCTTAATATTGACCCTCTCTCGGACAGCCGTTTCATAAAAAACGGCAACACCCTTTTTGACGGCATAATGCGTTACAGAATGACGGATGGCGGATTTGTCCATTCGTTTACTTACGACCCCGACAATCCCACATCTTTGCCCGATAAATCAAATACCATGGCGTCGGAGCAGACCCTTTATACCATGGCATCTCTTTGGCGGCAAAAAAACGGTATGAGAACTCTTTTCGATTTCAGAAAAGAGCAGAGCTCCGCGCTTAAATCGCGAATAAACGACCTTACTTCCGACATTTCTAAAATCGGCAATAAGACCGATAAACAAACGCTTCGCGAGCTTCTTGCGGTTTTTTATTCGTTGCCCGAAACAGAGCGGTGCTACGTGAGCAATTATTGGACTTTGTCCGATGAAGCCAAAAAACGCGGAATAGACGTTTCGGAAATAGCGGGTGAAACCGCGGTGATTGTGTTTTCGGATGATGACGCAAACGACGACGCCATTTTGTATTTTACCGATTCCGACCGTGCAATGGTTGACTCTCTGCTCGAAAAACTCACTACGGAGCAGTATGTTTTGGTTGTAACATTGCTTGATAAGCTCGAAAGGAGTGAAGATTTTGACGGTAAAGACGCATATCTCCGAAAGCTTGTTTCGGCAAAGGAGCAAATTGCCGCGGTTCAGGCGGAAATAGATTCGCTGAACGACGACATTAAAGCCGAGCTTTATCCGTTTGATAAAATCACGCTCAAGGATAGGGGCAAGGTGAATAAAATCGTTAAACGCTATAACGCGCTCAGCGAATATGACAGAGCAAAAATCGAGCGTTGGGAGGATGTCGTCAAGACAAAGACAAAGCTTGACAATATCGTTCGCGCCATAGTAATATCTGTTGTACTGTTTGTTTTAGCGGTAGGACTTACCGTGTTTATAATTATAAGAATCAGACGCCGTAAGATGAAAAAAACTCTCGAAATGGAGGAGCTTGCGGCAATGTATAAGGATGAAGACGACGAAATGCGGTAATTTTTTCTCGTGGAAGGGGAGTCATAATTGAAAAAAGATATTTTGGCGCTCCTGTCGTTGGCGCTGATAATAGCCGTATTGATTCACGGCACAAACATTCAGTCCGTTGACGAGTACTACCTTACTCATATCGACGATATAACCCCGCAGAGCGAGACGGTTTTTATCAGTATTCGCTGTGATACCGTGCTTCAAAATTACGACGAGCTTGACAAAGTCCTGCAATCCGATAAATACGTGCCGCAAAACGGCGTTATATTGCCGGAAACCGAATATGTGTTAAGACCCGGCGACACCGTTTTTGATATACTTGACAGGGCGGTAAGGTATAATAAAATACAGATGGAGTATCAGGGTGCCGATAAAAACAGCTATGGCAGCGTATACGTTCAGGGTATAAATTATCTGTACGAATTTTCCTGCGGACCGCTTTCGGGTTGGATGTATCAGGTGAACGGCGAATTTCCGAATTACGGATGCTCAAAATACAAACTGAAGGACGGCGACCGAATAGCATGGGTCTATACCTGCGATCTCGGCAAAGACGTCGGCTGTATATGGATGGGAGATGAAACGGGATGAAAGCTTTCGGCGGATATCATCCGGCTGTTACTTTTACATATTTTATATCTGTGCTGTTAACGGCTATGTTTGTATGGAATCCCGTAATACAGCTCACAGCACTCCTCGGCGGCATTATGTTTTCGCTTATGCTCGTGAGGAAAAAGGCTGTTTTAAGCGATATGGGCTTTTATCTTCCGCTTTTTCTGCTTGTGGCTGTTACAAATCCTCTGTTTTCACATAACGGCGTTACTCCGCTTTTCTTTATGAACGGTAACCCTGTAACGCTTGAAGCGGTTGTTTACGGCGTTTTTATCTCGGTGATGGTTGTCGGAGTGCTGTTTTGGTGTAAGTGCTATAATGAAATTATGACCGAGGATAAATTCTTGTATCTGTTCGGCAGAATTATTCCGAAAATGTCGCTTGTGCTTTCCATGGCTCTCAGATTTGTTCCGATGTTTAAAAGACAGATGAAAAATGTGAGCAGAGCGCAAAAGGCAATGGGGCTGTATTCGCAAAAAAGCTATGTTGACAGATTGCGCGGTGGAATACGTGTTTTTACGGCGATGATTTCGTGGTCGCTTGAAAATTCCATGGAGCTGTCGTCATCTATGAGAGCGCGCGGATACGGTCTGCACGGCAGAACAAACTTTTCGCTGTTTAAATTCGGGGCGAGAGACGCGGCGGTTTTATTGTCGGGATTATTGCTTTTTGCTGCCGTGCTTATAGGCGTCGGCAGCGGAAGCATCGATTTTACATTTTATCCGGAGCTCGGCAAAATCAGCCTTTCGTTAAAATCGTTAATTACTTACATTTCGTTTTTTATATTATCGTTTCTTCCGTTTTTTATTGAGGTAAAGGAGAATTTAAAGTGGAAATATTACATATCGAAAATTTGAATTTCCGTTACCCCAAGGCGGAAAAAGACACGCTTCACAATATTTCTCTTAACATCGGGCAGGGTGATTTTACTGTAATATGCGGCGCAACGGGCTGCGGAAAGACCACCCTTTTAAAGCTGATTAAAAACGAGCTTGCTCCCGCAGGTGAAAAGAGCGGCGAGATACTCTATAACGGGAAAAGCATCGATTCACTCAGCCTTCGCGAGAGTGCATGTGCCATAGGGTTTGTCGGGCAAAATCCCGATAATCAGATAGTTACGGACAAGGTTTGGCACGAGCTGTCGTTCGGCCTTGAAAATCTCGGCGTGCCGCAAAACGTAATTCGCCGCAGAGTGGGCGAGATGGCGAGCTATTTCGGTATACAGGATTGGTTCCGCAAAAAAACCGACGAGCTTTCGGGCGGTCAGAAGCAGCTTTTAAATCTTGCGTCGGTTATGGTAATGCAGCCCAAGGTGCTTATCTTAGATGAGCCCACAAGTCAGCTTGACCCCATAGCCGCGGCTGATTTTATAGCGACGCTTAAGAAGCTGAATACCGAATTCGGTATTACCGTGCTTTTGGTAGAGCACCGTCTTGAGGACGTTTTCCCGATAGCCGACAAGGCTTTGCTTATGGAAAACGGCTGTGTGCTTTTATATGATTCACCGCGTGCCGTCGGCAAAAATCTAAAAAAAATAAATCCCGAGCACCCTATGCTCAAGGGCCTTCCGAGTGCCGTAAGGCTTTACAATCTGCTCTCGTCGGACGAAGTCTGCCCGCTTACGGTTAAAGAGGGGCAGGAGTTTTTCAGACGTAATTTCAAAAGGAATATAGACTTTTCCGACGGGGATAAATCAGAATATTCCGATAAAACCGATACGGCAATCGAGCTTAAAAATGTTTGGTTCAGATATGAAAGAGATTTGCCCGACATTCTGCGCGGCGTAAATCTTAAAGCGAATCGCGGCGAGATAATTTGTATTCTCGGCGGCAACGGCACGGGAAAAACGACAATGCTGAATGTTATTTCGGGTCTTAATAAGCCGTACCGCGGCAAAATAAAGATAGACGGCAAAAAAATCAAGGATTATAAGGGCAATTCGCTGTACCGAAAAAAGCTTGCATATCTGCCGCAAAATCCGCAGACGGTATTTTTAAAGGATACCGTTTCGGGTGATCTCGAAGAAATGCTCAAGGCGATGGAGTATAAAAAAGAAGAGCGCGAGGAAAAAATACGCGATATTTCCGAAAAACTCGGTATAACGGATTTGCTTACGAAGCATCCTTATGACCTCAGCGGCGGTGAACAGCAAAAATGCGCCCTTGCGAAAATGTTGCTTTCAGAGCCTGCAATACTGCTTTTGGACGAACCTACAAAGGGACTTGACGCCTTTTCAAAGTCCTCGCTTTTGAATGTATTGAAAAAGCTTAAATCGGACGGAATAACGGTTGTTATGGTAACTCATGATGTTGAGTTTGCCGCTGTCGGTGCCGATAGGTGCGCGCTGTTCTTTGACGGCGAAATCATTTCTTCCGATGCGCCGAATTCGTTTTTTGCAGAAAATAATTTTTATACGACGGCGGCGAACCGCATAGCCCGTCCGCTTTGTCCCACAGCGATAACGAGTGAAGAGGCGGCTGAGTGCTGCCGCGGAAACGGAGAAGATAATGGTTAAAAAATGGCTTTCGTATATTTTTCCGTGCATTTTGGTGCCTGCGGCGGTTTTGCTCGGTGCCACAGTGTTTAAAGATAAACAGTATGCGTGGATATCGCTTTGCGTTGCCGTGTTGTCGTGCGTTCCGTTTTTTCTCGCCTTTGAAAAGGGGAAAAGCGGTACAAAGGAAATGATTTTAATAGCTGTTATGGTCGCGTTGTCGGCAGTCGGCAGACTTATTTTTGCGTGGGCACCCAGCGTAAAACCGGTGACGGCACTCGTTATAATAACAGCGATGTATTTCGGTCCACAGGCAGGCTTTATGACGGGTGCGCTGACCGCCGTAATATCGAATTTTTATTTTGGGCAGGGTCCATGGACACCGTTCCAGATGTTTTCGTGGGGTATAGTCGGGCTTATAGCCGGAGTTTTCGCTCCGCAGCTTAAAAAGAGTCTTGTATTCAGAATAATTTACAGTGCCGTTTCGGGAGTGCTGTATTCTTTGCTTATGGATATTTATACAACCCTTTGGTATGACGGCACGTTTAATCTGACGCGGTATATTGCCGCTGTTACGTCGGCTGTGCCCGTTACGCTTACCTACGTAGTTTCCAATGTTGCATTTATAATAGTGCTTGCAAAGCCTATAGGCTCGGTTCTTGAACGAATTAAGACAAAATACGGAATGCAATAATGCATTCGTATAAAATCGTTCACCTTTACTTTTACCGTGCCGATAGAAGACTTTTTTATCTGAAATGATGCCGTAATCGCCGTTTTTGCGCAAACATTGACGGATTTTACCATGCAAATCCGTTTTGCGTAGGCACAAAACCCTTATTGATTGCAATAAATTAAAATATTTGAATAAATCATTTGACAAAGGTATGTACGTTTGGTAAAATATATAAGCTCTTTGTTGAGCTCAATAAATCGAATACGGAGAGTTATCGAAGTGGTCATAACGGGCCTGACTCGAAATCTCCTTCGGCAAACGGAAGCCAATCTTCCGAAAAGCCTTTAACCGTGCGGGTTTCGGGCATTCGCCCGCCGCAGGTACACCGTGAGTTCTAACAGGAATTCTAATACAACCGAATATTTGCGTTAATCTCGGTTTTCCGAGTTAACATACATGGAGAGGTATCGAAGTGGTCATAACGGGGCTGACTCGAAATCAGTTTGACGGCAACGTCACATGGGTTCGAATCCCATCCTCTCCGCCAAACAAGCGGTTTTTACCGCAATTAAGCCGCAAGGAAATCCTTGCGGCTTAATTAATTACAGACGGAGGAATAAAATGTCTTTTAAAAACGATGTTCCAAATTACAAATCATACAGAGAAGATAAATATCATATGCAAACCGTACCGAATGCTGTGTGGTCAGAGTTAGAAGGCTTGATAAGAAGATATTCTAACGATGCTTCTACGCTAAAGGGATATTTAAATCGGTTTTCTGAAATTATACCTTGCGAACCAACAACAAATTGGGGATGGGATTTTCTCACTAACGATATTGGTTATTTTGTTCACTGCATAAAAAATAAGGTAACCAATGGCCGATTTGATATATTTATGGATTGCATGGGTGCTTTAGTAGATTGTGTTTCAGGCAGAGATGAGGAAATTAATGACTTTTTTGAAGAACACAAAATCGGTTATTACTGCACTGTTGATACATTTAATATTCGCATTCATTGGCATATACGAGAGGATTCTGATATAGTTGATGAGATGTCATCCACAAAATCAATAATAAAATCTGCTTCCCAGCAAGCTTATGACGAATTTGAAAATGCTATAAGATCATTAGAAAATTCAAAAAATGAACGTTCAAGAAAAGATGCCGTTAGAAGTTGTGTAAGTGCATTGGAAGCAGTAATAAAAGCCTACGGAAATGATGACGAAATCGGAAATGCCACTAAAATCCTACGAGCCGAAAAAGTATGGGGACTCGAAGATATAGTGAAGGAAGGACATTCCATTTTTAATACCATGCATCGCCTTTATCCTGATTTGAGACATGGTTCAACAGAAGTTAGCACAATGTCAATTGAAGAAGCAGAATATTGGATTGGAAGAATTTCAAATTATCTAAAATACATGCAAAAAATGGCCAAAAAAAATGGTCGTAATTAAAATAAAAATAGCTGCCTCACCGTTTCCGGTGAGGCATTCTGTTACGGCAGAGGATTAAAAATCAATATCTTTTATGATAAAAATCTTTTTATCCTTGCCGTATCCTTGCATCCTGATATACCCAAGTGCTTCAAGATCGTCGCAGTAGGTGTATACAAGGTTGGATTTGTAAAGGTCATCTCTGTCGAGGGCGACGAGCATTTGCCATGGATATGGATTGCAACTGCCGTCCTCAGTTTCGGAGCAACGCTCTTTGAGGGACATATACAGATTATATAAATAATTTCTGTAATCGCCTACGATAAGACCGTCACGCTGCTTGCGGAGATAGTCAAGTTTTTCGGCTATCTGTTCTTGTGTTAGAACCTTTTTCTTAATCAAAGTTTTCTCCTCTTTTCATTCTTCTTTTACAGCGCCGCTGTTCGTTCTCATGCTCACGGCGCTGTATGTACTTAAATTCCCGAATGAGTTCCTTATATTTTTCCGTGCGCGGGTGCGCCAGCCTTTGAGGTGACGCCATAAAGCTTACGAATTCCGCCTTAGCGCAGTACTGTAGGGTGCCGAGTTTTATGCCGACCAGCACTTCTTCCCGTATCCATTCGTGAATGCGCTGCGGGCTGTGGCCGACAAGCTTCGCCGCCGTCTGCGTGGGCAGAGCCTCCGGCAGCTCTGCCCACTGTGAACTCAGCCACCGCCGAAAGGCTTCGCAGTTTTCCGGGGTGGCTTCAAACATCGGGAGCGGATGCCATTCGGTGCGGTTGGAGAACATGCCGCTCAGCTCCGATAAAAATCCCGGCTCGGTATCCATACGGGCTTTGAACCGCACCGCATCCTCTGTCCGCACTCGGTACTTATGGGTCGTGTGTCCCGTGTTTTCGTGCGGAATATAGTTGTTATCCATCAGATATTTCATTTTCCGCGTGGAGATGTGCAGGTACTGGCGAAGCTCGCTCCCGCTCATAAATTCTTTTTCAGTCATATATAAAATCATCCTTTCTGTCAGCAAAAATGCGCCCGCCGTGGGCGCATTTTTCTTTTGCTTTATTCAGTATTCCTGTAATAATATTTGCGCTTGCCTGTTTGCTCGCTTTGTCAAGGTGAGCATAGATATTTGCTGTGGTTGACAAATCGCTGTGACCGAGAAAGTTTGACACATTGATAAGCGGTACATCCTGCCCGATAAGAACGCTTGTGAACGTATGTCGAAGGTCATGAAAGCGGATATGCCTAAGTCCGTATTTCTTTAACAGGTCGCTGAAATGCTGTGTTACATAGGACGGTCTTATCAGCTCGCCGAGCTCATTGACACATACGAAATCATCATATTTTCGGTTGTAGCTCCCCTTGAACATCTTACGGTATAACGATTGCTTTTCTTTTTCTTCTGAAAGCATTTCGAGGACAGGTTCAGGCAGTGGAAGTGTTCGTCGACTCGATTTGTTTTTCATTTCTTCCACAGGCTCTATAACCGTTTTGCCGTTTGCTTTATATTCAATGATTTTTGTATCCAGCAGAACCGTTTTCTTGTCCCAATCAATTCTCGACCACCGTGCGCCCAACGCTTCGCTGCGGCGCAGCCCCAGACCGCCCGCCAACATAACCGCCGGATAGATAATATCCCCGCGGATAATCCTGAGCATGGCGATCAGCTCCTCCTCGGAATAGTTTTCACCCGTAAACTTGTTTTTCTTCGGGCGGTCGATGCGGTCAAAGGGATTGGAGTCAATCAGCCCGTCCTTGAAAGCCCGCTTGAAGGCACTGTGCAGGACGGTGTGGTAGTGGATAACGGTGTTGGCGACAACGCCCGATTCGAACATCCACTCGTAGAAATCCTCAATGTCCTTTGCGGTGATGCTGCCGACCGTCAGTTCCTTTCGGGCAGTAAAGTACCGCCGAATTCTACCGTTTATCATTCCGCGGTAGCTTTCGGCGGTACTTTTTTGAATGTTTTTCTCGATCTTTTTATAGTAGGCGCACATATAATCGTAGATCGGGATATCCGAGGCAGGCTTTTGTTTTGCGCGATTTGCTCTGCGTAGGTCTGTTCAAAGGCTTGCACCACCTCTCGGTAGGCTTTGTTCACCTTTGATTTGTTGGCGCTTTCGGGCAGTCCCAGCGCGCGCCATACGGGTTTTGTCCTGCCGTTCTCTCTGACCTGTATCACGGCATAGAGACGGCCTTTCTTAGCCTGTACGCTGGCTGCAAGTGTGGTTGCGGCATTCATTTGCGTTCACTCCTTTTTTGTTTTTGCCGACACGAACAATATCACAACTCACCGCACAAGTCCAGACTTTTTCGGGAGTTTTCTCAAGAAAACAGACCTTTGGGTTCGAACCCGGTCGTTCTCTCTGCCGCAGATAGTCAATGAGCTGCGATTTGGCAATGCGGTTTTCTCTGCCGACCTTCACTGCCGGAAGAGACTTTTCTTTTATCAGCTTGTATACCGTCTTGGTGCTGACCCGCAGGATCTCGGCAACCTCCGCGGCGGTCAGCGCCGCCGGATAGCAGCGCAATTCTTTTTCATGTTCTTTTTTCGTCATAGGCAAATCCTTTCTCCTACATTTTTATGGTAGGCTCATCGTTTTCCTCGTCAGTCATATCTTCCTCGCTGTCGGCTGCGGCGGTGAGGATACCGACCGCAAGCCCGATAACGGCACCGAGGTTGGAGGCGTTTTCCTGCGCCGCAATGCGTTTTCGGCGTTCCTCCGGGTCCTCGGCAGTGCCGTCGATTATACTGCCAGCTTCCAGAATACCGCGCAGACCAGCAGCGACAGCGCCACTGCCGATACCGCCGTGGCTATCATAATTTTCAATATTTTTCGGTGCAGTTTCTCTATCGTGCTGTCCAGAGTCTCGGTACTCTTTGAAAGGGTTTCGGAGCAATTCGAAATAAACTGCTCTTGATTCTTCCCAGCCTGTTCGATGAGGCTTTGCATCTGCGCCGCCGTTTTGCGGTTCTCCGTTACCACTTCCCGCACTGTCTTTTCCATATACTCCGCCTCGATATTCTGTATCCGGGTGCAGTGGTCGCTCAGTTCCTCCGCCGTCGCCAGCCGTTCGATCATCTGATACAGTTTCGGCTGAAATTCCACCGCATCCGCCAGCAGTTTGCTCTCCCGTTTGCGCTGCTCTATCGGGATCGCATACACCTGCGGCTGATACGGAATCTGTTCCAGCTCGGACAGTGTCCGTGTGTTTTTCTTCCTCAGCATATCCATTGCCGAGTTCTGCTGTGTGTTGTTTTCTGATTGTGAATTCATATTCCAATACCTCTTTCAAATATTTTTCGTCGTGCAGGCGTATATCTCTGCACTTCATTCCGTTCGGGCAAGTGAAGGTGATATATTTTCGCTCGTCCGTCCATGTGGCCTTGTAGCCGAGCCGCTGCATCTCCCTCATAAAATCCGCGCGGCTGCCGCTGCGGTTCATCACAAAATCAATATCGGACATCAGCTTGAACTTCCAGCTGTCACCCTTTGCCGCGGCGCGGTATTCGCGGCTTGAAATGTTTGCGCCGTCTTTTTTATACGGCTCGAGAACACTCAGCCCATGCTGCTGACAGATACCGTCGCTGAGTGAGCGCAGCTTTGTCAGCGTGCCGGGGCTTTGGCGGAGTTTCCTTCCGTTTTCGTAATGCACGGAGTTGATGACAAAATGGTTGTGCAGGTGTGCGGTGTCGGTGTGCGTGGTCACCATCACCTCATGTCCCGGCCATGCTTTTTGCGCAAACGCCAAACCGATTTCGTGCACCTGCTCGGCGGTCACGCTTTCGCTCGGCGAAAAGGACTGCACATAATGATAAAAATTCATTCCGCCTTTTTTGTGATGCGCGGTCTTGGTCGCCGTAAATTCCGTGAAGGCATTTTCGCCGTTGCAGTTTACACCGCTCACCAATCGTCGGCCGCTGTCCTCGTCCGCCACCTTTTTCTGCTGCAAACAGTATTCGATCACCGCTTTCATTGCGCTGATGCTTTGCCTCGATTCGGGAATAAAACTTACCGTTGCCATTATCCTTTCCTCGCAATGCTGAGCAACTGCTCGTAGATCATCTTCTGCCCGTCGATCATATCATCAAAATTATACGACCGAAACGCACCCGCATTGATCTTCGCCGTGATTTGATTTAAGTTGTTGCCGATGCGTTTGAGCTCGATCAGCAAGGGTTTCACATCTTCCGCAACGTGAATGGGCGTTTCCAATGACAGCAAAACGAGATAGTCGGTGATACTGCGCCCGGCGCGTTTGGCGTTGCGTTCGATGCGTTCTTTTTCGGTTTTGGTCAGCCGAATCGTCAGCGTGGTGTCACGCCGTCTTTGTTTACTCATAATTATCACTCTCCGTTTCTAAATTCAGTGGGTTCGGGCTGCCGCCCGTAAATAAAGGCGTTTCGGCAGGACAGCCGGACGCTCTGCTTGCCCCGGACGAAGTCCGGGAAATCGGTAAAACCGACGCTCCCGCAAGCGCCCCGAATTCGCGTTGTTTTCGGCGCATCGGCGGTTTACCCTACTCCCCGCCGAAAGCGGCACAAACCGCCTGCAAACCGCCGACAGGGACGAAAGGAACGCTTGGGACGAACCGATTGGGGGTACACCGATTTAACCGTCACCAACGGCACTTTCGTCACCGGCAGAAAAGGAATATTCGATTTCCAGCAGTCGTGCGCCGTTGCTGCGGTGACTGCGAAAGCGCACACCGAAATCGGCAAGGCGGTATTCCCATAGATTCATCAACCGTTTCAGCACTCTTGCCGATACCGCCTGTCCTGCGTATTCGTTATACCGTTCGCAAAACTCCGTGTTGCTGCCGCTGTATTTTTTCTGCACTTTCATAAATTCGACCAGCAGTTCCATCTCCTTCGGCAGCAGCATTCCCCGGTTCTCCATACTGTCGCCGAGCATTTTCCAAACAAATTCCTCTTTGGAAAACCGCAATTCAAGCTGGCGGTCCTCCACATCACGGCCGGTGCAGTAGAGGGTGGCGCTGTCGGCATTGCGGCTCTTGTCCAGCACAAAGGCGGTATCCACTGCGCCTACGATTCCGGTGGTGCCGGTCAGCTTGTTGAATGGATCGCTGTCGCCCTGTTTGCGCAGGTGATGCACCAGCAGAAGGCAGATACTAAGCTCGTCCGCCAGCTGTTTTAATATCCGTATTTCCTCATAGTCGTTTGCGTAAGAGGTGTCGATGCTGTTGTTGCGCACGATCTGAAAGGTATCCACGGCAACAAAAACCGTGTCGGGATGCTCTTTTACAAAATTCCGTATCTGTTCGCACAGACAGTCGGACAGCGTTCCGGCAGAGGTAGCAAAAAACGCATTGGGCGGCACTTCATCGGTGATGCAAAGCAGACGGTTCTGCACGCGGCGCAGCGTGTCCTCCAAGCAAAGGTACAGCGTTGTTCCTTTTGTCGTTATCAGATCCCACATCGGTTCGCCCTTTGCAATACGCACGCACAGATCCAGCGCCCACCACGATTTGCCGATCTTTGACGCGCCGCCGAGGATGCACAATCCCTGCGGCAGCAGCGTGTCGACACAAAACTTTGTCGGCGGAAGTTTCATGTCCATTAAGGTTTCGCCGTCGATAACGGCAAGTTTTGTTTTTTCGTCAGTCATACTGAAATCTCCTTGTAAAAAAGTAAGAGCAAAAGCAGCGGCGGCGGAACCGATGCTTTTGCTCCCCTATCTATCTAATGGCTGAAAACAGAAAAATCACATAAAATGCTGTGAGCGCAAAAATTCGTTTCTGAAATTTTTGTAATTTTCGGTGACAGCAAAACGATTTTATGATATACTGATTACAGAAACGAGGTGGCACGCATGAATCTGATTGAAACAAAACCCGTAGGCGATGCGAATTTTTATAAATTCTCTGTTGATTTTGTAGGCGATGATTTTGTTTTAGGCGGCAAAACTTTGCCGCTCGGAATTGTTACGCACGATATATTAAATATCCCCGCCGACAGGCTGCTTTCCGTTTTTAGGGCGGGCGATAAACTCAATGATTTGTATAACCGACTGAATGCGGAAAATTACAGCGATGAGCTGTTTACAAGCATTCGGAAGACCGTAGAAAAAATACTTGATATTATCGGGAAAATTAAACCGTTTTCGTATTTTAATATCAGCGAAGAGTACGAGCATATTGATTTGCTTCTCGGTGATGATAAAATCAAAGAGTGGCAGCGCAGCTTTTCTTCCATGCCGATACCGAATATCAATTTTGTTCCCGAAGGCACGGGTATGCATGACCACATTATCGTTCTTACCGAATTCATAAAATCCTACATTTACCTTTGTGCCGACACCTTCAATTTCTATAAGGTTGCGATGATGTATTTTGTAAATCTCACCGAGAACGGATTCCGGGACAAAGTTCTCCTTGCCGGTTTTACAAAAGAATTTTTTGGAAGAGAAGAAGTAGCGGAATGGATCGAGGAACTAAACGCCACTGAAATTACGCACAATTTTACGCTTGAGCCTGGCGTTTGGATGGCGCCGGTTGTCCTTGAAAACAAAAACGGCTCTGCTATGCTCGGCCGCCGAATTCATTTCGACCGTATGCTCAATTTCTATGTTACCGATATGTTCGAGGGGCTTGCCGCCGGACATTACTCCTGGCAATGCGGAATCTGCCACCGATTTTTCTTTATGGAAACTGCGCATAAGCAGTTGTATTGCAGCACCGTCAATCCGGAGTACGGCGTTCCCTGCGCCTATGTTGCAAAAAACAAATTGAATGTGCCAAAGCAAAAGAAAAAGGACGGTTTCGGCTATGCGATTTGGAAAAAGAGATATGATTCTCTGCGCAATGAAAAGCACAAAACCAATAAAAATCTGCCGTCCGCCAAATACGGTATCGATGTGTGCGATAAGGCTATCGAGCTTGCCAAACGGCATTATGAGGAAGCGCAGATTGATTTTGATTATGCGCAAAATCAGTATGAGCAGGATATGGTTTTACGGAATCTGATCAACGAGGCAAAAGCGGCACTGGGTAAGAAATAAAAGATTTCTTCTTTGGGAAGGGGGTGCGCGTATGAACGCAGAATACAAAAAGGTTGCCGAAAAACTGCTTTGCGGTATTACGGATAAGCGGCTGCATGAGCCCGCGATATGGAACGATATTCTTTCTTCTGTCCGTTCGGGCAAGCTGCGGCTTTGGGAAATTAACGATGAGATTCTGCGTATCAAATATTTCTGCAAAGAAAAAATCGAACGCGCATCTACCTTTACCGAAAGCGATAAAAGCGGCGTGCGGTTCGATGATTTGAACACATATTTTGTTGAGGCAATCAAAAACGGTGATAAAGGATACTTTGAAGCATTTATCCGCGCTTACGAGCCGGTACTGCAAAGCCGTGCCGAGCGGTTCGTTTCGCATTACAATCTGTCTGCGGACTGATGTTGCCGTAATATAAATCTTCAAGCGTTGTCATTTTCATCCCACCTCACATAAGAAGAGGACGACATGTCATCGATCATACCCGACACCGTGTCGCCCTCATTTTTCATTTTCTCTGCCGCAATCAGCGCGTGCTTTACAAGCAGCATATCAAGCCATGTCCGCTCATCGTACTTCGACGGGCACCCATTTTTGAAGAAGTCTTTCATCAGTTCTCCCGGGATACCGTACTTTTCTCCCGCACCTTCTCCGCGGTACAAGTCTTCTAAACTCATCTGTGCCATTTCCGCACCTCCTTTGCAGTACAACAACATACCACAAAGGTTTTCACAAGTCCAGTGGTTTTTCAAAACCTTATTGATGTAATATCCTTAAATAATATCAGCATAATAATTGTTTTCTTTTTTTGAAAAAACCACTTCAGAAGGGAAAAGATTTTGTCCCATATTAGATATGGCTACCATTGTAAACGCCCATTCCGACAATTGCAGGGGCAACCTGTAGCAAACGGGATTTCCATCTTCTTCTACCGTGATTAATGGTAACATGTTTTTATCAGCTCCAACTGAAAGCACTTTACACCTGATACTTCCGTTGGGAATTGAAATCATGGGTTGTTTTTGAGCATCTATGTAAACTTTAGCACCACGCTGATTAAAAAAATACTCTGTCTTTAAATTTGCTGACGGAACAGGCTCTATCGGAAGTTTGTTTTGTTTCTTTCTATAATCTTCCGATAATGCTTGGCATGTATAGGCGTTGAAATACTCTCCTTGCATATTCACGTTCGATTTTATTTCTTCTGCGCTTTCAAAATGGCTCATAAAGTTTAAAAGAGTGTTTATACATACCAGATCATCCGCATAAACTCCAGTAAATGATTTATACCATGCATTATTTAGCTCACAAACAATATGATGTAATTTCTTATACAAAGCAAGTTGAGCATCAGATAGATCGAACCATTCGGTAGGAAGAATAGTTTTTTGCACAACGTCGGGATTCGTTGGATGAAGATTTTTACACAGAGATTTCATCAACTTTCCGAGCACACCTGCCAGCATATCTGCCATTCTAATGCCAAAGTGATTATCCGATTCCTCATCATCAACATTCTTCAGATTTGCTTTTCTTGCAGCTAAAACAGTTTTTTGATGTTCTCCTTCACGATCAATTGTCAAAGAATAGTTGCTAATAGAATTTTCGTCTAAAAAGTGCCGGAAGCCGTCAAAAGGCGGAGTATAGTCCCACTCGATACAATCGATTGGTTTTACATCATCAAGGACTAATAAAATTTGTTCAAACGACTCTGTTTCTCTTTCTTTCAAAGATGGGTTAATTTTGTTTTTTTCGATTCTATCCTTGAAGAATGTTTTCATTGCACCAACAATATTTTCCGGATTGTTATATATGGCGTCAACAAGTTCACGAGGTTTGTAAATAACCAATGCCTTTATAATGGAATATCTCATCATATCCATATCAAACAAAAGGCTGTTTTTGTAATCTTTGAACAGTTGATTTACAATATATTCAACTTTGCTGAAAGTTGAAATGTAGATATAAACATCGTTAGAAAACAATTTTAGGAAATCATCAAAAAACGCAATGTTTCCCTTAGCTGCAGAAGCAAAACCGTACCGCAGCTGTTTTGGTTGTATCGTTTTATTTTTCAATTCTTTATCCGGGTGACGATCGATGTATTTCTGTTCGAAGTCGCAGTATTGTTCTTGGATTTTTTGTTCGTTTTGAGACTTCCAACCCACGATAACTGTAATAAAATTATCGTAAAAGTTTTCAGCCGTAACTGTTTTGAACCCGATTGACCGGCTGTGCTCGGATTCGTCGTAATAGAAATTATATTTCAACTTCCAACCACCTTAATCTACACCTAACGTGATTTGTCTTTTGCATTTATCACATTCAAGTTTGAATTCCTTTAACTCTCCATTTTTTATTTCAGTTTTGCCGAAATGGAAATGTTTTGTTTTTTAATAATCTCTAAATTGAGTGTATTTACCTGCCGGTGCAGGAACAGTAATTTCGTTACCGCATTCGCATTTAATTATTATGTTCATATCTATTTTCTCCTTATTGGTAATCTAAGCCGACACAAAATCAAAAAATAGATGATGCAAAGTAATTTCTTGATTATCAAACGTTCTTAAATGACAGCTTTTATATTGAGGATTCGAACTTGTAGTTCGAGCGAGGTTTGCTATAGGAGTCTCTTTTGCCATTTCCGCCTTCAATTCACTCGCAATGTCCGGAATTTTTCCCGATAGTACGTACCCGATTATAGAAGATTCGGAAGATTGTGAACCGTATTTACCTTTTGTATAATTATCAACACCCGTAGAGACATACCGTTTGATTTTTTCAGGACTACTCTCATACAAATTTTTAGCTTCAGCGCCAAAATAGCTATTGTTTGTTGTCCAATCTTTAAAGCAAAAGTCAATAGTGGGAGATTTAGAACCTCTTCGTTTTTTCATTGTATTATCTGCATATTGGTGCATAGGGCAAAGTCCATTAAGAGCAATTGATGTGGCCCTGTTTCTTGAATCCCAGATACCAACAACTTTTTCATACCACTTTTGAGTAATATCATCTTCCTCTGTAGATGCATTGACAACGAAAGATGCATCACTTTTTAATTCACGATATCCTTTCCAAAAGACACCCATAATTTCATTCACACCACTAACCCCAATTTTCTTAGCCAAATCAGGCGGCATAGGTGTAGAAGAAGTAATGTTTCTAATACTGCTCATTAAAACTTCACCCCTTTGCTTTCATGATGTCGGAAAATAGTTCATCAGCATCCCTACAAGCAGATGAATAATTCCAATATTTTTGTTGTTTTGGTTTAACAATATATATGGAGTCTTTTCCGTACACTCTAACATTTCTTCGAATATAAATGTTATATCGTTCTTCTGTCAACAACGAATCCAATTGAGAGAGACACTGTTCTGTGGATTTGTTATTATCAAAAAACATCAAATTCCCATTATTATTTTCGCTAATCGATAATACTAAGACGGACAAGGGAGATTCTCCAATATAAAATGATGCTTTAGGAGTAAATGACTGTCCCAAGGAATTTTTCAATACATCCATAAAAGTAGAATAGTATTTTCTATACACCTCTATAGACGGTTTCTTAAACGCAATGGAGTTAGATTTTTTATCAAAATAGTTATAAATGTAATCCAAAGCATCTGTTACCAGATATGTTTCATAGTCCTTTAGCCTATACGCATCAAACACAAAAGCATCCAATAAAGATTCATCACCAGATATTTTTATATGTTCGTATAGTTCCACAGCTTTTCCCAACATTTCTTCCGATGGTTCCGGAATCGGAATGGTTCTTATATCTCCTGCTTCCAATGCATCACGCTCTACCATCCATGTTCTGCTTGTTAAAAGGTGATAGTACGAAAACACCTTTGAGTTAATAATCAAACATAAGTATTTTAATATTCTTTCATCGCCTGAAATACCCAACAAACTATGATTGAATATGGCATCATAATCCAGAACTGAAGCAAAAAATCGTCCTTTTCTGTGACTCTGCTTCATGATCAAGTGCGGAGCTTTGAAAATAGCAAGATTGTTATTGGAAATACGTTCATAGGTGTTATCTTCATTGCTGAGAAGCATTTCTTCTTGTATATAGAATGGATAGAAATCTTTTGCATCAACAATTGGCAAATTGGCAAAACCATCGTATATCAGTTTTCTATTGCCTCGCTTGAATCCTTCGGCACTTTTCATGTTGTGATTCAATAAAAATTGATCTAATGAAGGGTAGGTGCTTTGAAGCCGATCAATTAACTCCAAATCTCTTGGGCTTCCCCACATAGCAATCTTCCAAATGCGATCATCACACACCAAATCACTCGGAATTCTACATATATCTGTTGGATCAATAGAGAATTTTTTAGTATCTTGCAAAGAATATTGCGGCTTTGGTGTACAATAGAAAATTGTTGTGTTATTTCCATCGATCTTTTTAGGGTAATATATAATTGCAGTACAGGGTGCAGTTGCATTATCAAACAATACTTTTCTGTAAATAGAAAAATTGATAATGACAGACACGGTGTTTTCATCGAAAAAGCGTCTTCTATAAGCTCGACTTTTCGGTGAACGATTGAAAAGCAATCCCTTACTTGGCATGAGAAGGCATACCACCCCAGTTTCTTTACAAATGGAAGCGCATTTTATTGGAAATGCCTGTGCTATTTGCTTATCTCCTACTATGTATTTGTTTTCTTTCAAGTAGTTGTTAGCCTTGTTGGTAAGCTGACTCTGCCACGGAGGATTGCCAATAACAATATCATATTTTGTTAATCGAGAATCTAAAGCATTGTCAAAAAAGTCGCTGACAATTAAGTTTTCATTTACCAATTTTGGGAATGATAATTCATTCCATATACTGCGTGGATCCAAGAAATCGCATAATGCCAAACTCAAACTAAACGAAGCAACCCTTACTGCTTCCTCATTTAAGTCAACACCGTATATACATTCTTTTAATATAGCAGTCAGTTGCTCATTAGTAATTTGAGAAACACCTTTTGTGTGCATCCAACGACAAACAATTCTACGGTAAACCTCAACCAAAAAGATGCCTGATCCGCAAGACGGATCAATAATGGAAATAGGTTCATACCCACCTTCCCAAGGGTACACTTCGTCTAACAGTGTATCAACAAGATGTAAAGGAGTGTAATACGTACCCTTGTCATCATCTCCAACATCAGAGAGATGAAAGAAAAGTTCATATATGCTACTTATTATTTTAATTGGGATAATGTTAAAGTCATACAAGGGCCATAATGTCATCTGTTGACTTTCTAAATCTGAATCACCTATTAAAAAAGATTTTAGCTCTTGCAAATCACCTTTGGTAATAATTTCGCGTTCGTTGTCAATGAGCGGTAACATATCACCGTTAAACTTGCTTTCTAAAACGCTAAACAGGTTGTATGTGGCATCCTTATTCCCAAGGACATCTGTATACTGTTTGCACACAGTGTTATCGAAAGAAAATTGCTCATAAAAGTCTTTCGGGAAAACCGATTCGCCATTAGAATCTTTTCTTTCCTCTAAATACTTTATCAAGATAGAACGACTTAACAACCCATGAACAATTGAAACGATATTCTCAGTAGAAATTTGAACATTATTTACTCTTGATTTGATTCGAATAATCAACCTTCTACGCATAACTCGCAAGTTATTCATTAATGTTGTGTCTATTCTTGTGTTGACATTAAACCGACCCTCAGCACGCCTCCAATACTCACCGCTTTCTAATAACATACGGTTGTATGGAGCAAGCTTTTGTCTTTGAGTTTCAAGATCAGTAATCAAACTGATGGTATCTATTAAACCCGCTTCCGGATCTAAAGTGCCATCTTTCTTTTGAGGCGTTTGGTAATTATTATATATTTTTAATTCTGTTGGCGTAACTATAAAAAGCAGTGGTGCTTCACCCATATTCCAAGACAATCTATGTAGTTGTGCCGCCTTAGCTGTATTATCATCTTCAAGCATTGAAAAATAGATTAATGGGATTTTTGCTACGCCTTCCTCGTCTCTCAAAAAATATACTGCATCTACACCGATCTTACTTCTTGCTTGCTCGTAAAACAATTTTTGAAAAGCGGATAGACTTTCTACATTGTTTTCAGAAGCCAAACCAGTTTTATCATCAATGTCAAGGTATGAAAAAATACCATTTAGTTTTTCGTTCATACTGAACTCCTGCTTTCATATGGTTTTCAACCGATTATTATCACTCCATCGGCTTAATCATAGATTCAATAAATGCGATTTCTTCCTCTGTCAGTCTGTACTTGGCATACAGAGCTTCGTCAGTCCACGCTATTGAGAAATCTTGCACCGGAACGAACTGATATGTCTTTCCTGTTTCGTGTTGGTTAATTTTTGCCAAATCGAGCAAAAATCGTGCAAATCTTGTTCTCAAATATTTCGGCGGTTGGGAGTGTGAAATTAATATCTTCAATTTTCATATCAACCACCAACCAGTTTTTGATACATCTTCATAAGCTCTGCGACACATTCGGATTCGGTATTGAGTTTGCACCAAAAAACCATATGCGCGCATAACGGCTTTATCGTTTTCCTGATGTGCTTTGCGGAGTTCAGGCGACATAGCATAAAACTCTCGAATGCGCTTTTTACCGCCTACATTATCAATCGAACGCAGATTCGGATTGAGTTGGTCAATCAGTGCATGGAGCTTAAGATCCGTAAGTCGTTCCTCAACCTCATATGTAGCATAAATGCGAAAAGCAAGCGGAATACACTCACTGTTATTCAATTGTTTTAACCGAGAATCCACGTTGTCGGCATAACCGATTTTTACATATTCCTTGAATGAGGGATTTGTAAGTATGTATATTACTCCCACAATTGACTCCTTTTATAGCTCACCTAAAGCTACACCATCCAAAATATCCTTGAGCTTAGGTTTAACTTTGCGTTCGATATCGTTCGAATCCGCTATTTGTTCATAACGAAAACCATTGAGATCAAACGGCGGATTTTCAGCACCATCCATAGGCTCAAAATATAAAAGCATTCTTTCTAAACCCACATTCTTTATTGCATATCCGACTTCCACCATAACGTTATGCCTGTTGCTTGTCAGATCCGCAATGAATATATCAGAAGCTTCTATTTCTCTGTACATCAAATCTCTAATAGAGTATGTGCCACCGCCTTTTGTTCCCAAGTCGATTAATTCTAATCCGAAATCTTGTTCCACAATTCGTTTAATTACAGCCAATCTGCCTTCGGCTTTACTTAAGTTTGGTTCACTATCCGGATACCAACGTGCTAAAAATACCCGTTTAGGCGTATGAGCATATACCGAATCATAAATTGAAATCACATCATTAATATGCAATTTGTCGGCAATGCCGATATTATTCTTTTGTACCCAGTTAATAAAACTTCTGTATTTAACCTGATCTTGCAACTTGTAGAAAGTCATCGCTCCTAAAACCGCAATGTTTTCAGTCACGTTTGCAATACCGGATTCTCTTAGTGCAGTATTAATATCTGATAATTTTTGAATAATAACATCTACGCATTCCGGCTTATCTTCAATCAATCCTTCTTTCAATAGATGCTCAAAGATACCCACGAAATATGTGTATTGGCTATTTCCAATGTACTTTTCAATTAGCGGATAATGCGAGAGATTAATCCTATCGCAAATTTTACGAGTATACAAGTATGGTGTGCCAAAATTGTTTGCAAGATCATCGTCAGAAAAAACATCAACACTTTCAATGATAACACTCAAGTTTTCCTCGTCTTTCAAGGGAATTTGCTTGGTATTGATGTTGTGAAACAATGCCCGACAAAACTTGTCCGTTTCACTTGCTCCGTTGAACAACAATAAGCAAAAAGGGATAGCGGCATCTTTATAGGCTGAATGCTCATTAACAGCACTTAATCTATGGTTGCCATCTATACGTAAAAAATTAGCTGTTTTTGTAACGTCAAAATCCATATAAACAGTTTGCACATTGTCTTTTTTGCGTTCATCCTCTTTGCTTTTTAGTTCGTATCCTTTTGTAGCAAATTTGAATGGGCCAACCCAGCCATTAAAATTCTGTTTTTGACGAACTGCAACCCGCAATGAAGTAATAGCATCATATTCAGCACCGTTTGCTGCCAAATCAGAACAGAGGATCACTTCGGGAAAAAAAGTAAACTCACCACTCGACAAAAACCTATCCATCTCTCCAGCATGTTCGGATAATAAATCACGCTGAATTTCCGGAATTGTTTCAGATATATTTGCTAACTTGATCATTGGGCAAAAACCTCTTATACAGAGGAAATTGCCCATGGAATAATCGATAACACCTGTTAATCTCATTGTTCATCCCCCAAGAGCATTTTTTCGACCTTTCCTTTTGCATCCGAAACAATCTTTTCAGCCTCCATTTGCAATTCAAATGCACGTTTTCTCATTTGAGCTACATGAACAGCAATCTCTTCCTGTTTCTTTTGTTCCGGCAGAAGAATAGTCTGTGTGAAATATTCTTGCATTATTAGATTTCTAATGCCATTTGTTTGAGTTTGCATAACTTCAGTGATTTTAATATTATGCATTAAACGCAGATACTCAAACACATATTCCGGTACAGCTTTTTTATCATCGATTCGGATACGGTGAATAAAATTGCTGAATGCCAACGGATAGTTATCAAGCATATCTTTCTCTACAAATGCAACACGTCCGACAGGTTGATCCTCGCTACCTCCTGATTTTTCAATCAAAATGTCTTTTTCATTCAGTTCAATTTTACTAAACGATGCCTTTTTGTATTTTCTGAATTTAGTCCTGTTATTATCTAAATTCAAATTGAACTTATTATCAAATTCTGTTCCTCTGATTGTTAAACAAGAAATTAAATCGGGATCTTCAACGGTGTCATCCAACCCCCAATCTCCTGAAACATCATTTAATACTACTTCTTTCAGCAACATTCTATTGTATGGTGCTGATTTTATTGCCTCAAATAATTGTTTATACTTAAGGCTATATTTTCGAGGATCAAACCTACCACCTAACATATCATTAGCATTAATATAAAATATCCTGTTTGCTAAATCGTCACATGGCTTCAAAGGCAATGCTATATTAAGCGCATTAAGCATATAGTAATTAATGCTGTTAAGTAATTCATCTGCTTCGCTTTTTTTCTTTTCGGCTTGTTGATGAGCTTCTTCTATAGCCTTAACAATATCATTTTGTAGCGACTTGCAAACAGTAGGTATTATAACTTTACCTAATTGTTCATTATTTAGATACGATTGTGCTGTTTTGGTTGATAATCTGTAAAGCTGAATTTGACCCAATTTTGAGTCCAAAAAAACGGCAACAAATTTAGGTGAAAATCGCAAATCTGAAATTGTGATTTTGGTTATATTTTGATTTATATTTCCCTGTTGTTCATCTCTCTCAATAAAACCTATTCTTCCTAAAGTCGCTCCAACAATGGCAACTAACACGTCTCCCGTTCTACATCTTGATCGAGATAGTTTCTCATCAAACTCCTCCGATATGTATTGTTTTTTTTGCATCTCCATTAAACCGATATCTTGTGATCGATAATACAAAACACCAGTTTGTTCAAATTTTCCTTCAGACGGGGTAGAGCCATTTGCAAATTTTTGTGAGATAAACAACAACTTCTGGTGTTCCATGCCTTTCAATCTTTCAATATATTTTAAAACTGAAGGCACATAGAACTCAACATCAGTTCTTCCTTCCAATTCGCCCCAATTTATTAAAAACAATTTATTCTCATCAAAATTGGGGCTTAGAGAAAAAAACGATCTTTGCCGTTTTCAATTGCTTCTATAAATTTACTTAACTCCTTAGAAATTTCTATTAGTTCGTTATTTCCTGTTTCCTTTCCTGTGGCGTCGAAGCCTATATCCTCAGCAATTGCCATGAGAATAGGATAATTAATTAACGATTTCTTATATTGCTCCTCATAAGATTCCGTTAATAATTCTTTGACTTTTTCTATTCTTTCATCAAATCCATCAATAACAGCCTGTTTTTCGTCTTTGAATCTTTTTGTGTCTTCATCAGAATCCTTTTCGGCGGTCTTAATTAATTTATTGTACTTAGCTGTTTCTTTTTTCTTCTGTTCCAACAAATTAAATAATTCCATGCCATTATCGGATTCTGCCAACAAAGAAGATTGTATGCCTGTTCTAACTGACTGACGTTTTTCTTTCTCTTTTTTGCTGTACTTTTTCAAGAACACCACAGAGCTTTTTACTCCGGCTCCTGTTGCCATAAATGCAGTTTGAGGCATAGAAACAACAGCGACAACACGGAATGTGTCACTGATATAATCACGAACATATTGCATACTGGAATTTGTTAAAATACCATCGGGCAAAACAATTGCCAAATAACCGCCATCAGCAAGGTATTGCTCTGCCTGTTCAATGAAGAGAACCTCGCTGCTTTGACTCGGACGATCTGCGGCTTTGCTCGCCGGATTGAGCCAATCCACATCTTTAGTCGCTAAAGAATATTGATGTAAATAAGCTTTTTCTGTTTGTTTAATAACAGAACCAAAGGGAGGGTTCGTAATAATAAACTCAAAAGAATTCCGTCTAAAGCCCGAATTGCCCGTTTTCTCCTGCAGAACTTCGGGAGACACTAAACCATCAGATGCCACGACATTAGTATGACCGTCATCGTGAATAATCATATTCATTTTGGCAGTACGTGCGATTTGCTCGTTAATCTCAATTCCAAAAAGATTATTCTCTGCGAAATTATGCCAAAACGGCCACCATCTTTGATATTGTTTAATATCGGTTTTGTAATCAGGGTATTTATCAGTTGCAGCTTTACGCACTTTATCTAAGGCGTGCAACAAAAATCCACCACTACCGCAAGAAGTATCTATTACTTTGCTTTTATTGGTAATAGGAAGACTATCGACAATAAAAGATACGATGTTTCTCGGTGTGAAATACTGTCCAAAATCGCCACGGAAGAATGAACCCATAAAGGTTTCAAATGCACGTCCTTTACTATCAAGGTCAGTACTTAATAAGTCAACACCTTCTAAATAACTTACAACAGTTCTTGCTTTGGATGCGTTTAATTTTATGTTATCCTTGAAGATTTCGGGATCGTTCTTTCTTTCGCCAATCTGACGACCTTCTTCATATAAAGCAGTCAATCGCTTAAGAAGTCGCTTGTTGGTTTCCGCTTCAGCCTTAGCCTTTGCTTCTTCTGTGTTGTTTTCCGGTTCAACGGGAATTACCTGAAAATCATAGGGTTCTCCAACATCTCGATCTTTTTTCTCGTCAAATATTTTACAAAAGATTAATTTATCAAGCTCGTCAAAAGCTTCAGAGGGGTTAAGCTCACCGCCACCCCAAAGTGCTTGATGTGCTTGCTTGAATATATTAGTCAATTCGCTTTCAGTAACTTTTGCGAGAGGAAACAATTGTTGACCACTTGCTGTAGAGCCACCATTATAGGCATATTTGTAGGAACTAAGCTTTTTAACACCGTGCTGAGGGATATCGGAAACAGTTTCCCTAACACTGCTTTCTTTATCAAACTTGAAATATGCATTTTTGATTCCTGATGTAGTCCATACATATTTGATAGTTCCTGCAGTAAAGTGAGCATACGAAAAAGCCTGATTGGTAGCTTGTGCAAATTCTTGCTCAGAAACATCTTCTTTTTTGCATTCGATAACAATAAGTGGAGACGTATGGTTACTATCGTTATAGACAAAGATATCCGCCTGCTTTTTTGTGGAACCGTCCGTAACAGGAACATATAACCCGATTTTTTCTACAGGGTATTTATACCAAAGGACTAATTTACAAAAAATTTCTGCTTGAACTTTTTCCTCAGGATTTTTATAATTTCGAGTAATATTGTGATGAATATACGTAATAACGTTTTCATCTTCCGTAATATGAATTAAACCTTTTTTAATACCTTCTTGTGTATAGATTCCGTAACTCATTTTATTTTCCTCACTTTCAATAAACATCATATCACCCCAATCGGGACGATGAGGTTATCTCTGTCAAAGGCAGAGAGGCGGTCGCTCATACAGAGACAGCGGATGTGCCGAGCACCAAGGGTGATTTACCGATAACACTTTCATTTTAGAACTGCAAATTTTTATTGCCCCAATCAGCGTTAAAAAACATAATATAGTAGATTGGTATATAAGTTATTTTGCCGTTTTGTGTGACATTTCTTTCGTTAGATACAACGAATGCTTTTTTGATATGATAATCTTCGTTTTGAACAAATGTGTTCAATGCACTATGCACGGTATAGTCCTTACCGGACTTTACTTCAATAGGAACGGCAGAAAGGCTATCATAATCATCAATAAGATAATCAACCTCACCCTTGCTGCGATTGTCATAATAAAAGAGTTTATGACCGTGAGCGATTAATTCGCTCGCAACAGCTGTTTCATAAACAGATCCCAGATTGATACTTCTCTCATCATTCAGCACAGCTCGGATGTTATTTCCGTAAAGAATACCCGTAAGAATACCGACATCATTCAGATAAAGTTTAAGCAGATTCTTTCCGGCAGATTCGATCAGGGGGAATGTCGGATTAGAAATCGCCTGAACATTCAGTGCGATACCTGCGCTTATAAGATAATCGAATTCTTCTGCATAATTATTGAACGTCTTACCCCTCTTGTTCTCAATGCTTTGTACAACAATTCTTTTTTTCTTATTCTCCATATTAGAGGGAATAAGGTCATAAATTCTGCGAATTTTCAACTTCATTTCATCATCGTATTTGGAAGCATCTGCTGCATAGTAATCATGAATTTCATTTTGTATATCTCGGACTGCCTGAATGTTTTTTGTTTCAAGATAGGTATTGACCGCATCGGGTAAACCACCTACAAGCAAGAATTTGCGGAATAAATCCATCATCTTATTGTGCATGGACTCATCTAATGCTTCAAACCGCTCAAACTTTTTGCGCATTGAGGAAATTGCAAGTTCGTTCATTCCGTTAGCATAAAGAAATTCCTCAAAATCCAGCGGAAACATTCTGACCTTTCGTATGCTCCCCATCGGAATCGAGGTGGTTTGCGACAGCGTAACACCTAAAAGCGATCCGCTTGCAATATAAGTGAACTTATTATCCTGCGACAAAAATTTGAGAAGAGTGAGTAAATGAGGATAAGCCTGAATTTCATCAATAAAAATCAGTGTATTTTCTTTATTCTTCATTTTATTTCCTGCAAGCATACTGACTTGCAGATAAAAATCTTCAACGGTTTTAGTATTTTCAAAAAGGCGGTCGCCCAAAGAATCAGCAATCATATTGATTTCTATATAGTTTTCAAAAAGTTTTTTGCCTACATGATTAATGATGTAGGTTTTGCCAATCTGACGTGCGCCGTCGATTAAAAGAATCTTTTTAGAATCAGATTTTAAATGCTCTTCAATGAGAGATTCTATCTTACGATATAGCATAAAATTTCCTCCGTCAAAACTTTTCAAATGTATTATAGCACAATAACAATGACATTTCAATATAAACTTGCGATAATTTTTATGACATTTCAAAGTAAAGAGATGGAACCCCCAGCTAAAATGAATAAATCTTCTATTTTAGTCGAGGATATGTGTTATCAGTGTTTAAAATGAATTTTCACTTTCAAGAGCGAAAAAGTGAAAACTCTGTGAAAATTCACTTTTTGAAACGAATTAACCTACACGATTTTGGGTGTTGTCCGGCATAATCGGGACATTTCACGCACTGCCAAAGGGGTGATTTTGGAGTAAAAATAGGCGTAGTTCTATAAAAAATTCTAATAGACTTTCTCGAAAATCCGTTAGAACTCCGCAAAATCGCAGAAGACTTTCAGCCCCTGTTTTTCACTAGTTTTTTTGATACAAAAGTGAAGAGAACCCTTACAATCTTTTGCAAGACGAAGTCTTGTCAAAAGAAGTCTATAATAGGATAGTTTGCGTAGCAAACTCGAGGGCGAACGAAGTGAGCCGAGTCGCTTGCTCTCCGCCAAAAATCCACCGTAATTTTGATAAAATTACGGTGGATTTTTCTTGTTTGTCAGTCTGCATTATGGTACTATGATTTCGACAAATCGGATTTTTAAGGGGCATCACTGTTATGATTAGAGAATTACGAAAAGCGGATATAAATAAAGTTGCAGATATATGGTTGGATACAAATATAAAGTCACATTATTTTATCTCTGCTCAATATTGGAAAAGTAATTTTGAGTTAGTAAAAAAACTGCTATTGCAGGCAACAGTCTATGTTTACGAGGATAAGCAGGAAATACAGGGCTTTATAGGGTTGAGTGACGAATACATTGAAGGTGTTTTTGTTTCTGCCAAAATGCAATCTCAAGGTATAGGTAAAATTTTGCTAAACTACGTAAAGGAAAAAAGAAACACATTGTTCTTAAATGTATATCAAAAAAATACACGGGCAATATCTTTTTATCAAAGAGAAGGGTTTGAAATCCGGCGCAATGGCATTGATGAAGCTACCGGTGAAAAAGATTATGTAATGGTATGGCAACGGAAATAGACAATTTCAGTTTGTATAGCATAGCACAGCTATATTTTTTTCTAAATAGTAGTTCAATCGGCAATAGTTGCCCCCCTCCAAACCGTAATTACGCCCCCTTAACGGGTTTCTATTAAAATTAGAGTTGTTTGCTATAAAAGCAGGATATAGCAAAAGCTATGTCCTGTTTTTGCATTTTTGTTGTGTGTGAACAAGCCGTAATAAAAGCGGCAGAGTATACCGTGTTTTGTTGTCGGTAAAGTGCATTTGATTTCCTTTATCGTTCTTAAAAGCAGCCAATGTTGACAAAACGAAAAAAACAATATAACATATTGTATACATACAATATGTTGCGGAAGTAACACATATTCTGTTACTTATAAAAAGCGGGGGTTAATATGGATAAAAAGAAATCAATTAAAAATCTCGTCGTCGTTTTAATTGCAGTGGTGTTATTGGGGCTCCTTTGGGCTTTTGTCAAAAACCAAGTGACAACAACACCGATATATATTGTTGTTGATACCTTTGTTCTGATTATACCGAGCATAATTTTGATACCCGGAATAATTTGCTATATCGCTTACTTTTTTGTCAATGACGCAAAAATAAAATCCGCGCTTAAGATAAGCTCCTTATGTATAGCGGCCTTCTGCGTGGTTTTCTCCGTGTCGTTTTTTGCCGCGGTATTTGTAAATTCTGGCAGCGAAAAGACGAGCAGCTATAAAGAAGCCGCCGAGAGTAAATACAGCTTGGGTAATTTTGTCGATTTGTCTGATTACGAGGCTGAGCGTTCGGATAATGAGCTGTATTCAAACGGCTTTTTAAGCGGTTATTATACTGTTGATAATTATTCCAAAAACGACGGCAGCTATAACTATTATACAGCTACCGTATATGAGTATACCGGCGGAACGGCGGCTTCGCGAAAGCTTATTAAGAAAAGGCTTGAAAAAGAACTGTTAAGGAAGACCTCGGTCGGCGGAAAAAGCATTAAATATACAGACGGAACCGAGGGCGATTACCGATATAAATACTGTAATTACACAGACAAATTTGAAATGCAGTCTTCGTCATATTTCAGTATCGTAGCGGAAAGCAGCAATAAGGTAACGGTATATATATTAAATTCGGATTATAAAAATCATTTCGGCGAGCCGTTTGACGCGGAAAAAATTATCAGCTCAATTTGCAGCTGATACTTGCGGTATTTGCGGTCAAGTGAATTGTTTTTAACCATGTAAAGCACTCTCTACTTTTTTATGAAAGTGGAGGGTGCGTTTTTGTGTTTAAGGGCAAATCAGACGTTTTTTTCGTCATATATAAGCGGCAAAAGGAAAGCGTGAATGTTAACGCTGCGGAAAGCATTTTATTATGAGAGGCAGCTGCCATAATTGACAAAAGTTTAACGATAAATGTGTTGACATCTATAACCAAGTCATATATAATTAAAGCAAATATATTTGGTAAAGGATTGAGTTAATGGTAAAAAAACTGACGGCAGTATTGCTTACGATGTGCATGGCTGTTTCGCTGTTGCCTATGTTCGCTCAGGCGGCGTCAAAGCCTGATATTAAAGTGGGCGATTATGTCAAAATGGGAACATATAATAACGCCTCGATTCTTTGGCGCTGTGTGAGTATTGATGATAACGGTCCGCTTATGCTTGCAGACAGAATTGTTGACACTCTTGCGTATGATGCCAAGACAAACGACAACAGCAATTCGAAATCGCACAGCAGAAGCTATAAGCGCGCCGATTACGGCTCAAATTATTGGAAAGACAGCAATATGCGTTCCTGGCTCAATTCGACTGCGGCCGCAGGTAAGGTCGATTGGCTTTGCGGTAACCCGCCGAAGGATGGTTATGTCAGCGGAACAGGGGCCTATAATAATAAAGCGGGCTTTTTAAATAAATTTTCAAAGTCGGAAATTGCCGCTATGAAAACCGTTACCCAGCGTTCTCTTGTCTCTCATCCCGAATACAATAAGGGTATTGTTGAGGGCGACGCAAATTCCGATTTGTTATACTACACCGATATTTCGGAGGCTGTGGCTAATTATGATGATTCATATTTTGAAACCACAACCGAAAAGGTGTTCCTTCTCGATGTGAAACAGGCTAACGCCGTGTGGAAAAATCTTAAAGGCTATTATGTCGCATACAACAATGACGGTATGGCTTGGCCTTATTGGCTTCGCACTCCCGTTACCGACTGTAATCATGATATGCGTTATGTCAGCTCGTCGGGCGAGGTGGGCAGATATGCTCCGTGGTATTCCGATTTGGGCGTAAGACCTGCGTTTTATCTCGATACCGAGTATTTTGTCGCAACCTCCGGCAGCGGCACTCAGGGCAATCCTTATGTCGGCTCTGCTCCGAATAAGCAGGAGGCGGATTATACAATTTCAGAGCCTGCGGAAGAGGCAAATCCCGATTGGAATGTCAGCACCGAGCAAAGCATTCAGCCCACGCTCGGACCATGGTATTCGGCTGACGGGAAATACTCTAATCCTACCATTCCCGTATACACTATTCAGAAGACTCGCAGCGACACGGAAAATATGGTTGTCGTCATTTGCGGTGAGGGATATACAAAAAGTCAGCAGGGCAAATTTATCAATGATGTAAAACGCCTTTGGCAAGAGGCTATGAAATACGAGCCGTATCGCAGCTATGCCGACAGATTTAATGTTTACGCCCTCTGCACAGCCTCAGAGTCTACATTTGATAACGGAGGAAGCACCTTCTTCGATGTTATAGTTGACAGCTACAATTCTCCGGTTATTTCTAACAATCTCCACGGAAGCCAATGGAAGAACCATATTTTGGAAAGATGTATAGGGCCTGAGTTTATAGAGAAAATTCACGATGCCCATATCAAAAAAACAACCGACCCGAACACGATTCCGACGAAGCCTAACGGCGAGTGGAACGAGTATGAACCGTATTACTATGTTCACGATTATATTGCGCAGTTCGCCGTGGTTGTAAATACAAAATCCGATTTCGGCGGTGCCTATAACAATCGTGAATACGGCTTCCACTATTTTATTTCACCGTCAGACAGCTATCGTGCGCCTAAGACCTTTGCACACGAGCTTGGGCATAGCTTGCTCGGCCTCGGCGATGAGTACAGCACCGGATATTTACTTGGGGATAAGGAACTGAAGTCCCTGAATCTCTCCTCGGTTGAAGACCCGGCAAAGATAAAATGGTCTCAGCTTTTAGGCTTCAGAAACACCTATACCTGCCGCAATGCTTACGGCTCAAAAATGCTTGTCTCAAGCTACGAGTGTATAATGAGAGATACAAATTATCAGTTTTGCGAGGTTTGCCGCTTGCAGGGCTACAAGAGAATGTCTCAGCTTGTCAAGGATGCAGAGCTCTACGTTGCCACGCCTGAGGTTAAGGAGTACACCGGAGCCTACTCAAGTCCCTCTGATTTTACGGACCTTGAAACAAGCTCGTACTATACTTATACTTCAAATCGCAGCGGCAGGCTTTTGAGCGGTAACGGTAAAAGCAGATTTAATACCGATATGAACGGTAAAAAAATCGAACTGCGCACTGTCATTCAAAATGTTTCGGATAAGCAAGCAAGGCAGATAAGATTCAAAATGTGGATAAGGCATTCCGACGGCAGCGTGGCAACCGATTCATCGGGTAATCCGCTTCAGACTACTCAAACCTTTGACATTCCCGTTTGGAATGATAAGGCGAATTTCTGGCCGATAGGTGCTTTGGACCACATCAAAAGCGATTTTAATTCAGGTCTGAAGAGCTGCTCGCTTATTTATCAAATTCCGTCCGACGCTCAGCTTTTGAACGGTGATACCGTGGCATTTCAGGTGCTTGACGAAAACGGTAACATCTTAGCGGACGATAATACGGAAACACAGCGTTACACAACCGTTTCAATCCAATATAAATTTGAGGACGGCACAGAAATACCGAATACTGCCGGAGGAACATTTACTGTTCCGTATGGCACAAAGCTTGGTTTGACGCCGGCAAAATCGCTTTACGGTTATGAATTTGTGAAGGCCGACGGCTTGAATGAGCCGATTGTTTCAGACGGTACGGTTGTTACATATTATTACAAAAAGAAAGCTGCTTCGGAAGAAAAGCCCGCACTTGCAATTGACAAGGCTTCAATATCGCTCGAAAGCAGCATAACAATGAATTTCAAAGTACCTAAAAGCAGTCTTTCGTCTTACGATGATTTCTATATGACATTTAAATGTAACGGAAAAGAAGAAAAGGCTACACAATATAAGCAGAACGGGGATTACTACGTATTCTCGTACAAGGGCATAAATCCGCAGCTTATGAATGATGAGGTTACTGCGGTGTTGCACGCCAAAAAGGGAAACGAGGAATACACAAGCCCCGAAAAGGCGTTGAGCGTCAAGGAGTACGCCTATACATTGCTCGACAGATACAGTAGCGATGAATACTCAAAGCTTCGCACGCTGCTTGTGGATTTGCTGAATTACGGCGCTATGGCACAGAAATATGTAGGGTATAAGACGGATAATCTTGTTAACTCCGAGCTGACCGCTGTTCAAAAAAGCTGGGGCAGCAATGGGGCAGAGGAGTTTAAGAATATCAGCGACTTAAATTACAAAACGATAAGCAGTCCTACGGCGCAATGGAATACTTGCGGCTTGGTGCTCAACAATTCAATTATGCTCAGGGCTAAGTTTTCCGCTAAGGACGTTGAAAACAAGACCGTTGAAATCGCATTTAGGAACACAAAATTTACCTATGATAAAAATGATTTTGTGAATAACGGCGACGGCACATATTATGTTTATTGTAATGAGCTTTTTGCACACGAGCTGAGCGATAAGCTTTTGCTTACGGTTTATGAAAACGGCGTTCCTTGCAGCAACACAATGCTTTTCAGCGTCGAATCATACGCAAGTGTTATTCAGCAGTCAAGTGCATATAAGGGTACTGCTCTTGATGATTTAACGCAGGCTATGATGCGATACGGAAAATCCGCCGCAGCTTACAGGACTTAAAAAAGGAGAAAAAAGAATGAAAGAAGAGTATTCTGCTCCGTCATTTGATATAACGGAATTTTGCACGGATGATATTATTACTGTCAGCTTTGAACCGACTACAAACGACGTCTCGGGACCCATTGAACTTCCTGACATCAATATTTAAATACGGACTTTCGGATTGTATTATTTTGTTTTGTTCGGTTATGACAAGAAAAGCAGGATTGTTTTAAAACAATCCTGCTTTTTTTAATTGCGAGACAGAGACGGCAAATTTTGCCGAAGCTTCACGGAAAATCGGAAAAAGATAAGTAGCTTTTATAATTTTATCTCCCCTCTAAAGCTTCTTTTTATATCCGCAGTCGCAGTATGGGCCGCCGGAAGCAAGAGTGTACTGCCGCACAAAGTCGGTCACGCCGCCTGCTTCGCTCATGGTGTAATCCAGATGGCACAGGGCGGGAGTCAGGTCGTACAGACCCAGTTCTTTCATCAGCACGCAGATGCCGCATTTGGTGAAGCGTCCCTCATAGCCGCTGCCGTCCGGGTATTCGTAAAACTCCATGTTCCACGAATATGGGTTGCGGTCGGCGGCTTTCAAGACTGCGGTCGTCTTCATGCCTGAGATGTCCTTTTCGGTAAATTTACTCTTTCCACTCTTGCGGCAGAACCATTTCATGGGCTTTGTCATCATGGCATTGGCGTAGTAGACCGCCAGCTGTTCCACGTCCGGACGTTCCGGCATGGAGAGAACGAACGCCCCGAGCATCGCACAGTTGACGATGTTCATCTTGAAGCGATCCGATTTTTCAAATTCCGGCAGGTCTGAGATAATTGCTTTGTATTTTGGTTTTGCACTTTTAGCTATACCTTTTGCTGTATCGGAATCATAACCAAACACAGCCGTCAGCTGCTTTTGGAATGAGCCTGCAAACATCGTCCACATGCCGAATGGCATTCCAAAATAGGTCACTTTTTGTCCCTCCAATCGCATATCACGTGGGTCATGCGGCGGTCAATGTCAATGCGAGCCGTTTTACACTCCTTGGGATATTTCTTCGCAGCGCTGAACGCCAGCTTGACAAACAGTGCCGAGCCGACGGGAAACATGGTCTTGAGCATACCGTCGGGGAAAACAAAATGCGTGCCGTGCTCATATACGACCGCCTCGACTTCGCAGGAGTGCGGTTTCTCCGCAAGGCGTTTTTCCATGCGGCGGATATATTTTGCGGTGTCCCAAAGTGCGTCGTCCTCTGCACCGACAAGAAACAGCTTGCCGCAGATATTCTCGACCTTTATGAATTCCTCCTCGGTAATCGGGTGCGCCGCTTCAGAGTCGTCAAACAGCTTGCGGGAGGCAATCATATTGCCGGTGCGTTTGGACTCCTCCGAGATTATGCGCCAATAGTCAGGGTGCTTATAGCAAAACGGCATGTATGGCAAGGGCTTTCCATTGTAAGAAAAGAGTGATTCTCCCTCGATTGGCCATTCCTTGCAGCCATCCTTTTTGCCCTGCATGAACCCCTGCCACACAAAGTCGCTGGGGGTCATTGCGATGGTCAGAGAGATATCATCAAATAGCGAAGCCGCCGTCAGGGCGAGCGTGCCGGTCGTTGAGGCTCCTGCAATGCCTATTTTTTCGTTGCCGTGTAATTTGAGCCATGCAGTCGCTTTTTCAATGTATTCAAGCGGATAGTTGTGATGACCGTAGTCCTTTTTCCCGGGCGACATGGTCAATATGTTCACGCCGAGGCGAAGTAGCCACTTCACCGCAGAGCGCGCCATATAATCCTCGGGGTCGTCGCCGAGCATGGCGATGACGGCGCAGCTTGAACCGTCATTGCATGCCCAATACGCGCCGTAAAAGCCATCGCTTTCAATATCAAAGTGGATGTGTTTCATTCAAAATGCCTCTTTCAAAAGTTGATCTTCACAATCTGCATTTTCATTATGCCGTCGCCGACCCTGGCGAGAAAACGGAAAAAGCCGCTGACGGATGGGTCACGGAGATCGTTGTAGCCCAGCATATAGCCGCGGCTTGTGACCTGCAATCGGCTGTCCCATGGGGAAAGCTCGCTTTTCGCGTCCGAAACCGCAAAATATGCGCCGACATCATTGATTTTCGCGCTCTTGAGCCATGTTTTTGCGATCATCTTCACCGCCGTCCGGTTCGCCGCGTCAAAGACCAGCATGCCGCCGGGGAAAGCGTCTGCCATACCCTGCACAAGAGCTTTGACCTGCTCGGTTAAAAAGTAGTAAAACACGCCGGAAGCGAAAAATACTGCGCCGCCGGAGGCGTCGATTTTTGAAAACCATTCGGTATTATTCAAATCGCATGGGATGTTTTCTTCACGATCTCCGGCGGGCAAAAGCTCATTGCGCACGGCGATGACATCCGGGAAATCAAGATTGTAGATCTTGCAGCTGCCGTTGTCGCAGGCTCTGCCGGTGTTGTCCAGCCCGCACCCGAGATTAACCACTGCGGCGTTGGGGTGGATTTTTAAATAATCCCTTACTTCAAAAGCCAAATCATTCTGTCGCATGGCTACCTCCAATGAACCGAAACGCTGCATCAGGCCGCGGGAGTTTTTCTCCGCCTCTGAAAAATCGTAGTCGATCTCGTCAATCAGGCGAACCGCTGTTTCGTCCCTGTAAAGATTCGGGTATAGTTCTGAGCAGACCTTCCGCGCATACAGCGGAATGATCAGCGTCTCCTGTACGGTGTTTTTCTCGATTTTGTATTTCATGGGTATCACTCACTTCCTGATAAATGGCAGTTCCGGCATACAGTCACACTCGGCGATGTGTGCCAGCATTTCGGCGAACCCCTTTGGATTGCGTATCTGATATTGCATATGCTCGTATACCTCAAACACGGGATAATGGCCGCAGGGGTAGGCTTCCATCACTGCCTGACGGTATTTGAAATGATCTTCTATACTGCCAAACTCGAAATAGGTATGTTTTTGCAATTCTTTTGAAAGCGGCGGAAAGGGTTTATCCTCCAGACTGTCCGAAATCTGCCGCCGCAAATTTGTATAGGTCAGATTTTTCCCTGCGTCTATAAAATACGGCTTTATGGAATCGTCGCCACACCACAGTATCTTTTTCAGCGTACCGCCCTTCGACCAATATAGGCTCTTGATGGCAAAATACAGAAACGGCGTCATGATACGGCGCGTACCTTTTCCGATTTGCGCAAACTGCCCGCCGTCAAAGAAGGCGTGCTCCACGGGTAGCTTCGTCTGCGTTAGAAACGCCATGGCAAGGTCTGCACCGATGGAAGAAGCGACCACCATCGCCAGCCGCTCCACGCCCTGTCGATGCAGAAAGTTCTCCACATGCCGTATTTCGTCCGCCTTGCTGACATATTTCTGCCCCTCGCAGTAAACGGTGGAGGTGGGTAAGATGCAGAAATACCGATCCTGCAAATACCTCGCAATCGGTTCGCTGCTCGCTCCTGTCACGCCCATAGCATGAAAGAACAGCACCGCAGGATGATTCCTGTCGCCATATGTTTGAAACAGCATTTCTATCACCTCATATTTTCATAAAAAGCATCATAATCGCCGCCAGTGCTGCCGAAATGACCGCCATGCCCACCGTGCCGAACAGCCACTTTTTTGTTTTGTCTTTTGCGGTGATGTATGGTTTTAAGTCCTCTGTTCCCGGAATTGTCCACGCCTTTGTGTGACCGACCCAAAAATCATCAACAAGGAAACGGTCCATCAGGTTCATCACCGATAAAATAACGAGCATTTGCCAGAAGCCTGCAAGAAAGCCTCGCGCGCCGTTGAGCGCATAGACGCAGACCAGCACATAGGCAACATAACCGGGAACGCATACCGCTTTGAAAATCAAAGCATTTCGCTTGATTTTTTCGTGTGTTGTAAGTCCCAGCGTTACGCACCTGTCCTGAACTTCCGGGCTGTAAAGATGCACCATGCCCACCGCGCCCTTGCGGATACCGATGGCGCAAACCAGAATGAGCAGAACGCCAAGTCCTATGCCTTCCAAAATCACCTGTAAAATCATCATTTACTTCCTTATCCCAACGCCACATCAAGCGTCATCATGACGCTGAATCCTACCGCAAAGAACACCGTGCCGAGATTCGAGTGCCGCCCCTGCGACATTTCCGGTATCAGTTCCTCTACCACCACATAGAGCATTGCACCTGCGGCAAAGCTCAGCAGATACGGCAACGCCGGAATCACAAACTGCGCCGCGAGAAGCGTCAGTACCGCGCCGATAGGCTCGACAATGCCGGAAAGCACGCCGCCGAGAAACGCTCGACCCTTGCGTTCCCCCTCCGCCCGGAGAGGCATGGAGATTATAGCACCCTCGGGAAAATTCTGAATGGCGATGCCAAGGGATAGCGCCAGTGCGCTTGCCGCAGTAATCTTCGTATTTCCCGAAAGAAAGCCTGCATACACCACACCGACTGCCATTCCCTCCGGGATATTATGTAAGGTAACAGCCATCACCATCATGGTGGTGCGCCCGAGCTTGCTTTTCGGACCCTCGGCCTGTTCACTTCCCACATGAAGATGGGGAATCAAACGGTCAAGCAGGAGCAAAAACAGCATGCCGACCCAAAATCCGATAAAGGCAGGGAGGAAGGACAGCTTGCCCATATCCTCAGACTGCTCAATGGCGGGGATCAGCAAGCTCCAGATGGACGCTGCCACCATCACCCCGGCGGCAAAGCCGGCAAGGGCGCGCTGCACCAGATCGCCAAGCGATTTTTTCATGAAGAACACGCAGGCCGCGCCCAGCGTTGTACCCAAGAAAGGGATTATGATTCCAAGAAAGGTTTCCATTTGTCTCACCGCCTTTGCATTGCGTTTTTATTTGTTTCTCCTGAAGCCCACCTCATCCCGATATTCGGGATGCGACTTTACGTACGGATCCTTATCGCCGCAAATGGTATAGTCGCACCGGCAGCCGTTCACGCAGGTGTTCGTCCGTATAAGCCTTGCGTGCAGCAGTTCCATAGACGCAAAGTCCACATTGCACAGGGCGGGCATAATATCCGTAAGACCGTGCCTTATAGCAAACTCCGCCGCCGGGCACGATGTAAATTCATAATAAATAGGCTTATCTTTATCGTAAGGCGCAATCGACATCTCGTAATCGTGCCATTTGTCGCAGCCGCTTTTCGCACGAACAAACGCCTTGTACATCATCTTCCTCCAGAACGGCTTGTTGCAGTCCACGAATTTCAGCTTGCGGAAAGTCGGAAGAATCAGATTTTCCTCCATCTCTTCGATTTCACGGAACGAAGTAACTGCTTTGCAGACCACATAATAGCTCATGATGGCGATGCAGTCGTAGGTGCCGCCTACGCCGTTGTGGAAGTTCCGTTTGCCGCCCAAATCGGTACGCCAGTCGGAGAGGAAGTCCACATACTGCCGCTGTACCTGTTCCCATATCGCCTCCCGCTCTGCTTCCGGGTAGTGCAGGGCGATCTTCGCCCGTATCTCTTTCTTGCAGGGCTTTGAATACAGCACATGGCTTTTGCGGTCAAATAGGAGCTTCTTGTCCTTCATCTGATTGCCTCCGTGTTTCAATCATCACACGACCGTTTCCGATCTCATTTTTTCAAAATGTCCACAATTTTCGCAAAGTCCTCCTTTGCCTCCTTGAAGATCGGCAGCATACAGTAGCAATGCACCATCTTCGGGCGGGCGGACACCGTATATGGGACATTTGCCCGTTTGCAAGCGTTTTCAAAATCGGGCAAAGCGCCATAGAGCACCTCGTCGGCAGAATAGAAGAAGTGAATATCGCCTACGCCGGTAAAATCTCCCCGAGAGCTGGAGAGCATATAGTCCGGCACATTCTCGCAGCCGTGCCGCATGAACTTCTCCACCGTCACCATAAAGGCATAGTCGATGGAAACATCTCTTTCATTGAGCGCCTGCATCCGTAACTTTTCCGCGTCGTTCCACGGCACTTCACCGGGAGATACGGCGACGATATGCCTCGGCTGCGGCAGCGGCTCGGGCTGCGCGTTGTTGTGCGCCGCAATCCCCAAAGCCAGCGCACCGCCGGAGGAAAAGCCGCAGGTGCTGACGTTCCCACCACCGTACAAGCCGACCATTCTGCGGTAACATTCGTACACCATCGCATAGGTCTCGGTAATACAATGTTCCATGCAGAGCGGGTAAAACGGAAACCACACATCACAGCCGGTCTCGCGGCAGAGCTTGCGCATCACAGGCAGGTCGCCTTTGTCCGGGCCGATCACCATGCCGCCGCCAAAGAAATAGAGAATCGCGCGCTCGGACGGCTTTGGATGCTCTCGCACAATCAGGCAGGGAAAGCCGTTTACCGCGATCGTTTCATAATATGCCTTGCGGTCGGATGGCGTAAAAACGCCACGATGCCGGTTCTGCTTTTCAATTTCCTTTCGCAGTGCATCCTCCGGCAAGGCGAACGCCTTTTTCGCGCCGGAGAGCTTGTATACGCTGCGTAAGATAGATGCAAAGATACTCATGATTTAGCCCCCTCATTTCCAAGCTGTAATGCATAACCAACTTTTCTTTTTGTGTATCTGCACATCGTGAAAGCCCGCCTGCTCCAGATACGCCTTTAATTCAATGTCTTTATAGATGGTCATGCCGCCGATGATCTCCGTCCACTTCTCGTCCTTGTCCGAGTCGCCATTGCTCTCGTTGCAGATGAGAAATGTCCCTCCGGGCTTCAGCACCCGGTAAACCTCCAGGAAGCACTGCGGCAGATCAGGCCAGAAATAAACGGTTTCAAAAGCTGTGACCGCATCGAACCAGTTATCATCAAACATCATATCCGCCACGCTGCCTTGCAGAACGGCGCAGCGGCCCTCCGCTATGGCGGCCTCGTTGACCTTTTTGGATTTCTCCACACTGACAGGCGAATAGTCAATGCCCTTGACAATACCCTCCGGGCATTTTTTTAGAAGTCTCTTGATGTTCGCCCCTCCGCCGCAGCCGCAGTCCAGAACCTTGGCGTCCGGAGTAAGCTCCAAAAAGCGAAGCCCCCACCGTGCCACAGGACTGTGCCCTAGGTTCATCATAGAGACCATAATTTTTCCGCCAAGCCCTATAGGCTTGCGGGTGTTCTCAAAAAATGACATCTTATCACACCTCCGATTTCAAACATTCGGTATAAGTTAACGGAAATGACGCTTTCAGAACAACGCTTTTCCGCACCGTCCAGCCGTTTTGCCGTAGGAAGCGCAGGTATTCCTCGCTCGTCCACTTGCTGTGGAGGGGGAAGCCTGCCAGCTTCATGAAAAATGCTCTGAACTTGCCGGAAAAAGAGTTTCCGGCATGGGTGAAGGTCGGCGCAATCAACACGCCGTCATCCTTCAGAACCCGCTTGATTTCTTGCAGGGCTTTCTCCGGCTGTGGCACGATGTGCAGGGCATTTGACACGATCACTACATTGAAAGACTTGTCCGCATATGGCAGGCGGAACATATCCTGCACGGAGAAGTGCAGCTTGGCAGAGCTGGTATTCCGCTTTGCCTCGGCGATCATCTCTGTGGAGGCGTCCGTCGCCTCGATGTGTGCCGCCGCGTTTACGATGTGTTTTGCAATCAATCCCGTGCCTGTAGCAAGCTCCAGCACCGTCTTGGCTTTCACGACCGGCCGGATCAGATCATACATCTCTTCGTATGCCGCCCGATCCTTTCGCATAAAGCGGTCGTAACGTCCGGCATTTTTGTCCCAGAAATTCTTGTGTTCTCGCATTGCTGTCATTCCTTTTCCCGTCAGATTTGTCTAACGGATATGTATGTGTTATACGGTTAGTCACGGCTAACTCGCATGTCTTTTAAAAGCTGCTCTGAGGCAGCCGCTTATTTACTGAATACTGATTTTAATTTGTGTGTTGAGAATCAAAATTCGAAATACCGTATATATCGTAACATAAAATATACGGCTTTTCAATAGGCAACCGAAATTAACCCGAATTGTTAAATCCGTTTGGTTGATACCGAGAGAATATGTGCTACAATAATCTTGTTGTAAGACAATGTGCACGGCAACGGATTTTAAGGAGGTATTAAATGGATATAAATCTCGGTGAAAATCTCAAAACCTTGAGAATACGAAGTAGGCGCACGCTTGAAGACGTTGCGGAGATAATTGATGTTTCGAGGCAGTCTGTTTCAAAGTGGGAATCGGGCGAGAGCTATCCCGATATAGAAAAATGCGTGCGTTTGTCAAAGCTCTATAACGTGTCGCTTGACGCCTTAATTAACAAGCCGCTTGAGGAATTGATAAATGAGGACGGAAAAAGGGACAGATACGTTTTCGGACTGACGGTTCTCGGCAAAAACGGAACAATCAGATTGCCGCAAAAGGCAATAGAAATATTTGAAATAACCGAAAAGGACGCGCTTTTGGTTGTCGGCGACAAAACGCAGGGAATCGCGATTGTAAAATGCGGTGGAACAAATGACTTTATAGATGAAAACAGCGGAAAGGAGATAAGATAATGAAATTTGTCCGAGTTGAATATGACAACAATAGAGTTGCCGGCGCAGAGCTTACCTCTCACAGAGAGGTGATTGAAGAATACGCCTTAAAAGGGTATAAGTATCTCGGCTTTGTACCCGTAAAGCTCGGTCCGAGCGGCAAAATGCTTGCTCTTGACCTTGTATTTGATAATAAATAATGCAGCGTGTGCAACAATGCTGTGATAACAATGAAAAACGGTCCGCACGGCCTTGAGCCTTGCGAACCGTTTTTTTGAAGCCTCGGGCTTTTATAAAAGCTCAATACAGCCGGTCTTGTTTGAATTTACCGTGTTTTCGATTACTGAATTCTTGTCGATGAGAGCAATATAGCCTCTCTTGTTATACATTTCGGCAAATTCTTTGTTTTTCTCTATTTCTGCCAAAATCCCGTTAAGCGCCGAAACGGCAGTGCTTTCATGTATGCAAAGTCCAACCTCGTAGCAGCTGCACGTCATATTGCGAGCTTTAACGTTGTCAAATGTGAATTCGACCTCGTTCGTTCCGTAGCATCTGCCGTTGCTCATATTTACAACGGCGGAAACTGCGCTTTTATCTATGCAAAAATACGGTATTACATTGCTGAGCGGCAGATTGTCACAAGTAAATTCCGAATCTGAAAGCTCGGCTTCGGTTCCTTCTCCGTAAGAGCGTGCAACGTCGTCTTCGTTGTCGGGACGGACAAACCACGGTAATATTTTTTCTTTCGGTATTACGTCTTCGTCAAAGGCTGCAAAGAAGTCGCCGAGCAAATAGAGCTTGCCGCGAATCTCCGTGTCAACGCGATATATTACGCGCTTGTATTCGGAAAGCCTGATTTTAAAGCAATAGCTGACCTCCGTGATAAAACCCAAAAGTCCCTCGAGCTTGCCGTCAACGTAAACTCCGTCGCCTTTTTTCAGGTCGAATTTGTCGTTATAATATGAGCAGGCGAAGCCAGAGACGAAAAGTCAAGGACTTTTTTATCAAATTCAAAAAGAAGTCACATTTTGCGGACTTCCTCACGGAGCAGACGCTTGATTTTGTCCTCCATCGTCTCTTTTGCGGTCTGGCTGAAATGGACACGGACGATATAGGTGGTCTTGCCAATCTGCTTTCTGACAGTCGGGCAAGTGGCGGTGTTGGTTGCGGTATTGTTCATTCAAAATCCTCCTGTAAATGAAAAATGCCCGGTGACTGTTCATCATCGGGCGGTGTCGGTATGAGGGAACAAGGCAAGGCGGCAACATTAAGGTATCTATAAAACCTTTGCCGTCTTTGCCACGCTTGCCGTGTTCCTGCTGTCAGTCTCGGAGATAGCAGACCCATGCTGTGCCGTCTTTCTCGGTCACAAGCTTGTCCCCGATACGGCTCTTTGCCGTTCTCATGGTGCGTGAGGAAATCCCACGCTCATTGACTGCCTTTTCCAGCTCTGCGCTCGGCATACGCTTTCCGTCTGCAAGCAGTTCCAGAATGAGCATTTGCGCCTGTGCGGTCTTGCTCTCGGTCTTTGCGGTGTCTGTCCCGGCAAGAAGCTCGTCAGCGGTAATGTCATAAGCCCCTATCCACTCAAAGCCTTTCTCGTCTCCCAGAGAAAAGGCAAGGGACTGTCCGGGCGGCGCAAGGGAACTTTTCTCATGGATAAGCACCCTCGTTGTGGGGCTGTCCTTCAGCTTGCCGATAAAAAGCAGACTGCGGACTGCCGCCGTAATGTCGATAGACCCCAATCCCCGGTAGGTGCTTTGCGTTCCTGCGGCTTTGTTCAGGTGTCCGATCAGCACGATAGCGCACCCGGTAGCCTGTGCAATGTCTCCCAGACTGCGGAATATCGGGCGCACCTCGTTTGCCCTGTTCATGTCCACATCTGTGCCCAGAAACGCCTGTACCGGGTCAATGATAACCAGCCTTGCGTTGTTTTCCCGGATTGCCCTTGCTATGCGTTCATCGGCAAGGGTCAGCGGCGTGTCTCTATCGTCAATGACAAGCACTTTTTCGAGGTCTGCGTCTGCTTCCATCAGTCGGGGCTTGACCGTATCGCCCAGACCGTCCTCGGCGGTTTGATAGATGATGTTGAACGGCTCAAGGGTTTCCATACCGGGCAAGGGCTTTCGGTTGGTGCAAGCCGCCGCAAGACGCATGGCAAAGTAGGTCTTGCCCTCGCCGGGGTTGCCCTGTATGATCGTCAGCTTCCCAAAGGGGATATACGGAAACCATAGCCAATCCACGCTCGTCAGCTCCACATCTGCCATGCGGAGCATGGGGACAGGCTGGGCGGTGGGCAGCTCTCGCAGCGTGATTGTCTCGGCTATGAATTTGCGGCTGGGAATGTCCCCTTGCTGACGGAGAACATCGTTCCAGTCTTTCCTTGCCGGGACAAGGCGAATGACGGCGATCTCGCTGGGAATGGACTGTGCCAGTCGGGTACAGGCTTCGCTTCCTGCGGTGTCGCTGTCAAGGCAGAGGAACACTTTTTGGGTGTCCTTGCGTTCAGAAAGGAAACGGTCAAGGGCTTTGCCTGAAACGCCGCTCAGGGCAAGATAGTTCCTTGTCTGCCAATCCTGCGGATAAAGGCAGATAAAGGACAAAAGGTCTATCGGTGCTTCAAAGACAAAGAGCTGGTTGCCGTTTCCCTCATAGCGGAACGGATAGGACTTGTCAGACCCGGCAATGTCCTGTCTGAATGGGTCTGCCGTTCCTCGCACATGGGCGTATCTCGGTGTACCGCTTCGGTCTCTGCCGACAAACACAACATTGTGCCGCTTTGCGTCCTCGTAAATATCCCCGGAAAGAAGAAAAGCCTCAACAAGCGTCTTGTTGAGACCTCGGCTTTCGCAAAGATATTGAATTGCTCTGTCGGCTGTTCTGTTGTGCAAGGGCAAGTGAAACGCTGTGGGCGGTGCTGTGCTGGCTTCGCTCTGTCCCTCACCGCTTTCACCGGTTAAGAGCTGGACAGCTTCGGGAAAGGACTTGCCGTAAAACTCCATGACAAAATCAATGGGATAGCCGCCCTTGCTCTGGCTGTGGCGAAACCACTTGTTTCCCCGGACGGTCAGACTGTCATGTTCTTTCCAGCGGTATTCTCGTCCGCTTTTTATCAGTGTCTCTCCCTGTGTGCGGAGAAAATCTTCCAGACTGACAGCATTTGCCCGGTCAATCTGTGCTTGGGTGTAATTCATCGGGATAGTTCCTCCTTTTTCTGTCGTGTTTGGGGTCGATTTTGGAGCTTTTGTTCCTCTGTACGCTCGTTAAATCGGGCGGCAGTATCTACACATGACTTGACCTTCCAAAGGCGGTGTAAATCGTCTCTGACGGCCTTAAACTCGCCATAGGTGGTTTCGTGCGCCTGTTCCAGCTCGTCATACTCGTCGGACAGCTTTTTCATATCCACCTTGCCGTCCGGGAACTCCCCGGTCAGCTTTCGTCTGGCGGCGTAGAACTGTATCAGTTCCGCTTCATGCTCTGCCTTGTACTTGGCTCTGGGCTTCTCAAACTTGATTTTCTGCAAGCCGTCATAGACAGGCTTCAAGTTCTGGAAAGCAGCGGAACTGTCATAGAGCCGCTTAATCGCTTTCATTCGTGCCGTCTGCTCGTCCAGCGTTTTCTTCAAGCTCTCTGTGGCAGCACTGTGTTCGCTGACACGGCGTTCCAAATCCTCAAGGGAGTAAATGCCGTTTGCCCGGAGATAATTGAAAGTATCGTTCATCTCCTTTAGGTTGCTGATTTTACCTTTCTGGGAATACGCCCCGGCTTTGCGCTGGGTGTAATAGGCGTTCAGCAGAGAAACAAGGTCGGATGCCTGCGGCTTGGCAAGCTCCGCTTTTGCTTCGGCAATCCAATCAAACAGGAGAGCGATTTTCTTCTTAATGTCTCGGATAACGGCATTGGTTGCCTTGATCCAGCGGTTGAACTCGCCCTTTTCGGTGCGGATGCCTTTCTTCTCCATCGCCCGGACGGTTGCACCCTCATGGACGGTGGGAAGAAGCTCCACACCCTGACGCTCATAGCTTCGGTGGTCGATACGGACAGCAAGCCCTTTTTCAGCAAACTTGGCGTTGCATAGCTCCGCCCATGTCTGCCGCCAGTATTCCAGCGTTTCGGGACTGCCCCAGTCGGTAGTGGGAACGGCGTTGAACACAAACTTTCCGTCTGCGTCTCGAATACGGTTGCCGTCCTCGTCCAGCTCATACACCCGGCGTTGCTTTAGTCCCCATTTGCCGTTCTGCTCGATGGGGCGGATGGGGCAAAGCACATGAAAATGTGGGTTTGGTATGCCGCCGTCCTCCCGGTCTGGCTGGTGTACGGCGAAGTCAACCACCATGCCACGGCTCACAAAGTTCTCCAATAAAAATTGCCTTGCAAGAGCGATGTTTTCCTCAAGGGAAAATTCATTCTGCAAGGCAATGTCAAAGCTGTATGCAAGCTGGGCGTTCTTTCCACGCTCGGCTTTTTCCACGGCGTTCCATAGGGTCTGACGGTCTGCGTATTCTGGCGGTGCATGGGACGGCAGGAGAATGTCGGAGCAGATCACGCCGCCCTTTCGGGTGTAGTCGCTGTATTCGCCGTAATACTCGCTATACAATCGCTCCCCGGCACGGTAGGCGGCAGAAGCGATAGCGGACTGTCCTGCGCTTCGCTTAGTCTGCGTGACGCTCAGATGAAATAGTGCCATCGGCTTTCAACTCCTTTTCTCTGTTTGCTTGGCTGATATGGGTAATCGTCATGTGACGGACGGCTCGCTGGACTTCGGACAGAGAAAAGATGTGTTCCATCAGCTCTGTCATTTCGGTGCGTGTGAGATCTTTGACCTCCGGGGCAAGGCTCTCAATCGTGCCGCCCAGATTGCAAAGACGGTGGGTGCGCTTTTGTCGCTCGCCTTTCTCCAGATACTTCTTTCTGTTCTCCAGACGCTCCAGCTTGTGCTGTTCCTGTGCAAGCTGCGTCTCGGCTCGTTCCTTTTCGGCTCGAAGCTGTTCAAGGGTTTTCGGTTTTGTCATTGTAATTGACCTCCTTTTTTGATTTTGCGGATAAAAAAAGACCGTCAACTTTTCGCATAGTGCGACCAGTCAACGGTCAGTTTTTCGGTATTCAGTTGTTGTGTTCAGTTCGGTAAATTGAAGTTGGTCAAAGTTGTTGGCGAAGATATTCCACAACATTTCCATTCGTATCATAGAAACAGATGTTTCCTACATTGAGGGGCAGGACAATGGCGAAAGGCTTGCCACTATCAATATCAATCACCTGAATGCCGTTGCCATCATCTACTTCAAGTCGAACAATATTTTGGGTATTCATTGAGATAAATGCCCTTTCGTTATTTCCCTCAACAACAAACTCTGCAATGTAATCATCAACCTCAACTATATCTCCACCACCACGGAAGAAATATCCAAAAGACAAGCCAGGGCGATTTACATAGACAGAAAAAGTGTGGTCTGTCTTGTCCGGTGGGTAAGAAATAAATGCAGCCATTGTGTCGGAAATGCTTCCATCAACAATCCAATCATCCAAAATTTTTTGAGATTGGCGAATGTCTGCTTCTAAACTGTTTGCGGTTTTACCAATGTCATTGTTTGCATAAAGGAAACCGAAAACCAACACACAAGCCAAAATAACACCCAAGAGGATTATGGGTAATTTCTTTTTCATAGAATCACACTCCTTTATCAAATTAAGATTCTTGATTTTCAAACTTGCTGGCGGCGAACGGTTTGTCAAAACCGTTTGCGGACGGCAAGTCCACAGGGGATAGCCGCTTTAGCGGCGCAAGGGGGTGTAGCCACCTTGACGGAACGAAGTGACGCAACATTCTCGGTCATGCAGTTTTCTTCTGCTGACGGAGAATGAAGCTCCGCAGGACGCACTACTCTCGACAGAGAGTATAGAAGTGCGCCCTTTAGTTCCTAAAGGGCTTTTATCACTTCGACAAACTGGAATTTATAGTCCTCTCAAAACCAATTTGCTTTTTCTTCTCGAAATACGGGAATATCACTATCTCGATATGGATTGTAATTATGAAGATTGCAACCAAACTCTTTTAATGATTTTATTTTGTTATCCTGTGTCCATACAATTAAAGATATTCCGTCAAATTCTTCAACATTTCCATTATTCATTTTGCTTTTAAAATACCACTCCACGATTGTTTGATTGCCTTGATGAAAAAATTGCTTAATCTCCCAGACAAGAACACTTCCGCGTGTATTCCATTCGTCAAACCAGTGCTTTACCGTTTTGCGGTTTTCATATTTAGGACTCCAACTCTCAGTATATACAACATCATCTGTAAAAATATTGTCAATTCCTAAATCTGCTTTCTTAATCCACATATCAAACCATAATCGGATAATTTTTTCTCTCTCGTTCATAAAGTACCTCCATAACTTCCGATTTGTTGCTCAATTTTCGCATTCAAATTATACCATAAAACTTGTGAACAATTCTACCGCAACTTTGGAATATATAAGAAAAGTCCGAACAGTTTTCTGCCCGGACTTCCTCGCTCAATCATAAATCAATTCCGCTTTCACAATCTCCTCTGCCTGTGCCTTGCAAGCGTTCATCTGCCGCACCCATTCCATTTGGTTTTCGGCTTTCAGTTGCTCGGTCACGCCGTTTTGCTCTACCAGTGACCGCACGATCAGCTCTATGCGGTTTCGTGCCGCTTCGTCAATCTCGGCGCAATGCTCAAAGAGCTTGTCGGAAAGTACCAGTCCATTGAACAGTATCGGACGGTGCATTTTCAGATACGCCTTGCGAAGTCTGCCGTAGTGTCCGAGGGGCTTGGTCTTGCGGATAACGATGTTCGGGATAAGATAATCTCCGTTCTGTGTGTAAGTGATATTCATGCTGTTTGTACTCCTTTCATCGGCTCTCTCTGCGGTAAACTGCTGACAGGGACGAACACGCCCTTTGCAATGTCCTCCGCACGAATGGCGGCTTTCTTAGCTTCAATTTCTGCCTTTTTTCGCCCCTTGATTTTGTCCTCGTATCGCTTCTGCGCTCCGCTGGCTTTCCGCTTCAAGTAGTTCTGATGAAGCCTGTCCTTGCGTTCCTCACGCTTGCGGATTTCCTCTAATTCCTCCGGGGTAAGCTCCGCTTCTCCAAACGCCGGGGGAACGAATCGCCCAACAAAATTGAAGTAAATCTCGACCTCCTGTGTGGTCTGTATACTGCCTTTACGGTCACGCTCATGCACAAGGATTTTCTCGATAAACTCGTTGAGCATGGCAATGGTCAGCTTGTCGAAGTTCTCATATTTATCAATCAGAGCGATAAAACGGTCAGCGTCCTTTTCGTGCTTCTCATAGCTCTTGACTGCCTTTTCCAGAACAGAGATTTCAGCGGTAAGCTCGGACTGTTCCTTTTCGTATTGAGCGTCCAGAGTGGCGTATCTGCTGTCGGACAGCTTTCCTAAAATGTTGTCCTCATAGATTTTACAGAGCAGGACTTCCAGCTCGGAAACTCTCTGCTTTGCGGTGGCAAGGCGTGTCCGCTGTTTCTTGACCTCTGCCGTCTGCTGGCTGGACTGCGCTTCCTGCACCACACGGACAAACTCGGCTCGGTCATGCTTCGCATACTCGGCAATGGCTTTCAGCATTTCCGAGACAAGGGACAGTACCACATCTTCATTGATACGGTGCTGGGTCTTGCAGAGCGTTCCGCAAGGAACTTTGGTGTACTGTGAGCAGGTGTATTGAGAAATGCGCTTGCCGTTGTTGGTGCGGTGGACATACATCTTGCCGCCGCAATCGGCACAATAAAGCAAGCCTGTGAGGGGAGCTGCTTCGCCCCAGCCGTCCGGGTAGCGTCTGACATTCCCACGGATTTTCTGCACAAGGTCAAAGGTCTGCTGGTCAATGATAGCCTCATGGGTATTCTCGAAAATTGTCCATTCGTCCTCCGGGACATAATGGCTTTTCTTGTCCTTGAAGTGCTTTCGGGTCTTGAAGTTGATGGTGTGTCCCAGATATTCACGCTTTTCAAGAATGTTGCAGATGGTGGAAGAACCCCAGCCGTACACATCTTTGAAAGTCTTATTCTTGTTCACGCCCTCGCCGTGCTGGGCAAGGTAAGCGGACGGAATGAGGACTTTTTCTTCTTTCAGCTTGCTGGCGATCTGATACGGACCGTAGCCCTCAATCGTCATGGCAAAGATGCGCTTGACCACATCAGCGGCTTCGGGGTCAACCAACCATTGGTCTCTGGCTTCGTTCCAGAGATAGCCGTAAATGACCGTGCCTGTGAGGTGCTTGCCGGACTTGCCTTTGGACTGGAAAGTGGAACGGATTTTACGGCTGGTGTCTCTGGCGTAGTATTCGTTCATAATGTTGCGGAAAGGGGTAAAATCATCATCCCCTCTGGCACTGTCCACGCCGTCATTGATGGCGATAAGGCGAACGCCACGCTGACGCAGGATTTCCATAATCTGACCGACTTTCAGATAGTCACGACCCATGCGGCTCATGTCCTTGATACACAGATACTCCACATTCCCGGCTTCAACCTCTTTCATCATGGCTAAAAATCCGGGGCGGTCAAAACAAGTGCCGCTGATACCATCGTCCGTGAAATGGACAATGTTTGTAAAGCCCTGCCGTGCGGCGAAGTCCTCCAACATAGCCTTTTGATTGGATATGGAATTGCTCTCACGCTGTTGGTCATCATCTTTGCCAAAGTCATCACGGCTCAGTCGTTCGTACAGAGCTGTGATTTTCTCATTTTTTCTCATAACTTGCGCTCCTTTCTTCGGTTTTAGGTTGTGTGTTCTAAGAGACTTCCCAACCGCTTGATTAAGAAGTCTTTTAGAGCATACAACACCTCTCGCCGGAAAGTAAACTCTTACCACGGATTCTTTAGCTTCCGTTTTTTCGGCTTTGAATTGCGTCGTTTCGTTTTTCTGTTCTTTGGATTGCTCGTTTTCTGACCAAAAGCCTATTTTACGCATCGTCAAAACTCCTTTCTTATCTCTATAATAATTCGTCCGATGTCCGAATAAGCGGACGTTTGCTTATACATTGTTTTTTGTGCCGAATTGTGATACCATACTGTCGGCAGTATGTGACGGCGATTATGCGTAAAATTGTCTGCCTCGCGGCAGTGTTAAAAATATGATTCGTAATATCGACGTTTAAAGCTTCTGTTTATTCATGTTATTAAAAGGGGTGACAATATGATATGTGCCGCCTGTCCGCGTGCCTGCCATACAGAAAGAGAGTATGACAAGCCCTCGCACGGCTTTTGTAAAATGCCGTATAATGCCGTTATAGCGAGAGCGGCGCTTCATATGTGGGAGGAACCTGTTATAAGCGGCGAAAACGGTTCCGGAGCAATATTTTTTTCCGGATGCTCACTCAGATGTGTTTTCTGTCAAAATTACGACATAAGCCACGATGGCTTCGGCAAAAGTATATCCGAGGAGCGCTTTATTGATATTATGAAAGAGCTTGTGTCGAAGGGCGCGCATAATATAAATCTCGTAAATCCCACTCATTTTGTGCCGTTCATCCGCGGTGCGCTTGAAAAGTATAAGCCGCCCGTGCCCGTGGTTTACAATACCGGCGGCTATGACAGGGTGGAGAGTATAAAATCACTTGACGGCCTCGTGGACATTTATTTGCCGGACTTAAAATATTATGACGCGGATGTTTCGGCAAAGTATTCTGCGGCTCCCGACTATTTTGAAAAGGCCTCCGAAGCCGTACTCGAGATGAGACGTCAGACCGAGACCGATATGTTTAAAGACGGTTTGATGCAGAGGGGACTTATAATCCGCCATCTCGTATTGCCGGGCAATACGGCTCAGTCCGTAAAAATACTTAAATGGATAAGCGAAAAGCTACCGTGCGATACCTTTGTCAGCATAATGAGCCAATATACACCGTGCGGCGAGGCATTTAAGTATAAGGATTTGAGGAGAAAAATCGTATCCGCCGAATACGACAAGGTCATAAACACATTTTTTGACTTGGGACTGAAAAATGGGTTTATGCAGGAAAAAACCGCGGCAAAAACGGTTTTCATACCGAAATTTGATTTAACCGGGGTTTGATTTTTTTTGAAAATGTGCTAAAATCAATTAAATACAGCGGAATGCTTGAAAATCGGGCGAAAATCTCACCCGGATGTGAGGGCTCCGGGATAGGAGTGCTAAAATGGCAAAGAAAAACGGGTTCATTAAGGAATTTAAAGAATTCATCTCTCGCGGAAGCGTTATAGACCTTGCCGTAGGCGTTATTATAGGCGGTGCGTTTCAAAAGATAGTAAATTCGCTCGTAAACGACATCATTATGCCGGTGATAAGTCTTGTGACAGGCGGTATAGATTTCAATAATTGGTTTTTACCTCTCGGCAAGGGCGATTTTGCCACTGCGGCAGATGCAAAGGCGGCAGGTGTAGCCACCTTGAATTACGGTACTTTTATAGGCACCGCGCTTGATTTCCTTATTATGGCGTTTATAATATTCCTGTTTATCAAGGGGATAAATGCGCTGAGGGAGAAAACTTCAAAGCCGCACGAAGAGGAAAAATCGGCGCCTACAACCAAAATATGCCCTTATTGCAAGAGTGAAATTGATATAGATGCAACGAGATGCCCCAACTGCACCTCGGTGCTTGAAAGTGAGGAACAGTCAAAATGAAAATAGGATTTTTCGGTGCGGGAAATATGGCTTCCGCTATTGTCGGCGGAGCGGTATCGTCGGGTAATTTCAAGGCGGAGGATATATCGGTATATGATATAGACAACACTAAGGCCCGTCTTTTGAGCGATGAATTTTCTGTGTGCGTCAGCGAAACTCCCGACAGTCTCATAGATTTTGCAGATGCGGTGGTTTTGGCTGTAAAGCCGAACATTTTTCCGACGCTCCTTCCGTCAATATCCAAAAAGCTCCGTGAAAACAACAGCTTGGTTGTGTCTATAGCGGCAGGAAAAACGACGGAATTTATAGAGAAGCTCCTCGGGTTTAAAGCACCCGTAATCAGGATTATGCCGAATATCAACGCAACCGTGCTTGAGGCCATGAGCGCATATTGCTGCAGCGAATCGGTAACCGATGATCAAAAAGAATTTGCAAATAAACTTTGCTCCTCCTTCGGCAAGGTTATACCTCTTTCCGAAAGCTATTTTCCGCTGTTTTGCTCGATTGCCGGGTGTGCGCCGGCATATGCCTATATGTTTATAGATTCGCTTGCGAGATCTGCTGTCAAAAACGGTATGAATAAATCCGTGGCGCTTGAGATAGCGGCTCAGACCGTGCTCGGCAGCGCGAAAAAAATACTTGAGAGCGATGAGCATCCGTGGGAGCTTATAGATAAGGTATGTTCTCCGGGCGGAACCACAATTGAGGGAATCGTATCACTTCAAAAGGACGGCTTTGAAAGCGCGGTTTGCAATGCCGTAGACGCAGCGCTTCAAAAGGACAAAAAAGTTTGATTCATATTAAGCTTTTCATAACCAAATGTATATTTTTCGGACGACCGCTCGGCGGTCGTCTTTTTTTATGTTATGGCACTTTTGTGCTTCGGGCGGTGCCTGCGTTGCGTTTTCACATAAAAATAAGCCGCGCGTATTAACAATTTATTTACAAATAAATTCCTGTTTTGGTATTGACAAAGCGTTGTTTTGGGGATAATATATGTATAGTTTAGCACTCAGAGATAAAGAGTGCTAACAGTGCTAAAAAGAAAGAAGGCGAGCGATATGGAAATGACAGAGCGAAAGAAAAAGATTCTTGCCGCCGTTGTAGAGAGATATATATTGTCCGGTGAACCTGTCGGCTCAAAGGCTCTTGTGGATTTGCCCGGGCTTTCCGTTTCGTCCGCTACCGTTCGTAACGATATGGCCGACCTTGTCACGGCAGGTTATCTTGAGCAACCTCACACTTCGGCAGGCAGAATTCCGTCAAGTGAGGGCTATCGCTATTATGTCGATAACCTTATGGGCAGATATGAGCTTTCCGATAAAGAAAAACGCATTATTGACTCAAAGCTTGAGGGCGTTCCGTCCGAGACAAAGAGCGTGCTCAGAAAAGCCGGACTTGTTTTATCGGAGCTTACGGGCTGCGCTGCCGTTTCCACAACGCCTGCCGACAGCCAGGCGGTTATACGCCGCGTTGAGCTTGTACCCATAGGCACAAAAACCGCAATGGTCGTTATGCTGACTTCGTCGGGTATACTCAAAAGCCGCGTGTGCAGAACAAATTCCGAGATAACCCTTGATATAGTCGAGACGTTTTACAATATAACAAAACAACATTTTATCGGTAAGCCGGCGGCGAGTCTCAGCATCGCAAAAATCCAAACGGTGGCACTGTCGCTCGGTGATAAATCGTTTGCGATGACTCCGCTTCTTGTAACACTTGCAGATTTGGCAGCTTTGACGGAGCATACCGAACTATTGCTTGAAGGTCAGTCAAATCTTTTGAACTATCGTGAATTTGAGTCAAACGCATACGAGCTTATGGAGTTTCTCCGCCGCTCGGAGCCTTTGTCGCAGGTGTTCAAAAAGTACACCGAGAAGAAGGGGACGGAGGATACACCGAACGTCTTAATAGGCCGCGAGAACCTGTTTCGTGAGCTTCAGAATTCAAGTATGATATTCGGTGAATATAAAGTCGGCGGCAGAGACAGCGGCACCATCGGAATTATAGGCCCCACGAGGCTTGATTACAGCCGCCTTATTCCGAGCCTTAAGTATTTAACCGATATTGTCAGCAGAATACTCTCACACAATATTGACGATTAGCTTTTAATTCGGTAACGAATTTAACATAACCTGTTCATAATGAAAGGGCTGAAAACAATGGCAAAGAAAAAAGAAACAGAGCCTAAAGGCACTGATAAAAAGAACGAAAAAATCAACGGCGAAAAGACCGATAACGTAGAAATCGAGGTCGAAAAAGAGGTGCCCGAGGCCGAGAGCTTAGCTTCTCAGCTTAAAGACGTTAACGACAGACTTTTACGTACACTCGCCGAGTATGATAATTTCCGTAAGCGCTCTCAAAAAGAAAAAGAGGCGGCGTACAGCGATTCAAAGGCACTTGTTTTGGCGGAGCTTTTACCCGTGATGGATAATTTTGAACGCGCCGCGGAAAACAAAAACGCATCGCCCGAGGATTATATGAAGGGGATTGATATGATTTACAATCAGTTCTCCGAGGTGTTTAAAAAGCTCGGCGTTGAGTCGTTCGGCGAAAAGGGCGATTCCTTTGACCCAAATCTCCACAATGCGGTTATGCACGAGGACGATGAAAACGAAAAGGAAAACGTCATTACCGACGTATTTTCAAAAGGCTATAAGCTTGGCGACAAAATATTGCGTCCCGCAATGGTCAAGGTTGCCAATTAAATAATAAATAATGTTTTGGAGGAATAAATTATGGCTAAGGTAATAGGTATTGACTTAGGTACTACAAATTCATGCGTAGCGGTTATCGAGGGCGGCGAGCCTGTTGTTATCGCAAACGCCGAGGGTGCAAGAACCACTCCGTCGGTTGTCGCATTCTCAAAGACCGGTGAGAGAATGGTCGGTCAGGTTGCAAAGCGTCAGGCAATCACAAATCCCGAGAGAACTGTTTCTTCGATAAAGAGACATATGGGCTCGGATTATAAGGTCACCATAGACGATAAAAGCTACACTCCGCAGGAAATTTCCGCAATGATTCTTCAGAAGCTCAAGGGCGACGCAGAGAGCTATCTCGGCGGCAAGGTTACGGAGGCTGTCATTACGGTTCCCGCATATTTCACCGATTCACAGCGTCAGGCTACTAAGGACGCAGGCAAAATCGCAGGCCTTGATGTTAAGAGAATAATCAACGAGCCGACAGCTGCAGCTTTGGCTTACGGCATTGATAAGGAATCCGACCAGAAGGTAATGGTATATGACCTCGGCGGCGGTACATTCGATGTATCAATCATTGAGATGGGCGACGGCGTTCAGGAGGTTCTTGCTACGGCTGGTAATAACCACCTCGGCGGCGACGATTTCGACCAGAGAATTATCGACTGGCTTGCAGATGAGTTCAAAAAGGAGCAGGGCGTAGACCTCCGCAATGATAAGATGGCTATGCAGAGACTTAAAGAGGCTGCCGAAAAAGCCAAGATTGAGCTTTCCGGCGTTACCACCTCTCAGATAAGCCTTCCCTTCATCACAGCCGATGCCACAGGCCCCAAGCATCTTGAAACCACTCTTACAAGAGCTAAGTTCAACGAGATGACCGCAGACCTTGTAGAAGCTACAATGGGTCCCGTTCGTCAGGCTCTTTCGGACTCAGGTCTTAAAGCGTCCGACCTCAATAAGATACTTCTTGTCGGCGGTTCTTCAAGAATTCCGGCAGTTCAGGAAGCTATAAAGAATTTCACGGGAGTAGAGCCGTTTAAGGGCATCAACCCCGATGAATGCGTTGCAGTCGGCGCGGCTATTCAGGGCGGCGTTTTAGGCGGCGACGTTGAGGGTATACTTCTTCTTGATGTAACTCCGCTTTCACTCGGTATCGAGACTATGGGCGGCGTTTCCACCAAGATTATCGAGAGAAATACCACAATCCCCACAAAGAAGAGTCAGATTTTCTCGACTGCTGCCGACAATCAGACCTCTGTTGAGGTTCACGTGCTTCAGGGTGAAAGAGAATTTGCTAAGGATAATAAGACCCTCGGCGTATTCCATCTCGACGGCATTATGCCCGCTCCCCGCGGCGTACCTCAGATTGAGGTTACATTTGATATCGACGCAAACGGTATAGTTCACGTTTCGGCTAAGGACCTCGGCACTCAGAAGGAACAGTCCATTTCCATAACCTCCTCTACCAATATGTCCAAGGACGATATTGATAAGGCGGTTAAAGAAGCTGCTCAGTTTGAGGAGCAGGATAAGAAGCGCAAAGAGGAGATCGATGTACGCAACGAAGCCGATCAGATGGTTTATCAGTGCGACAAGATTCTTTCCGAAAACGGCGATAAGATAAACGAATCCGACAAAAAGGACGTTGAAGATAAGCTCAACGCTCTTAAAGAGGCCTTGAAGGGCGACAATGCCGATGACATCAAGGCTAAGAAAGAAGAGCTTACTCAGAGCTTCTACAAGATTTCGGAAGAAATCTACAAGCAGGCTGCTGCGGCTCAGCAGGCAGCAGGCGGTGCTCAGCAGAACCCGGGTGCCGGCGCACAGGGCAATGCTCCCGGTCAGGACGGCTATTACGAGACAAATTACACCGACGTTGAGGACGATCCCAACAAGAAATAATCACTTTTATCCGCTTTCTCTCCTGCCCTTTTTTGGGGAGAAGGCGGTAATGTGTTATTTCAAATATACTATAAACAGCGGCGCCGACGGCGCCACGGAGTGATTGTTATATGGCAGAAAAAAGAGATTATTACGAAGTCCTCGGCGTAAGTAAAAACGCCACCGAAGATGAGATAAAAAAAGCATATCGCCAAACTGCTAAAAAATATCATCCCGACTTAAACCCCGGCAACAAAGAGGCCGAGGAAAAGTTCAAGGAGGCTAACGAGGCATACGAGGTTCTCTCCGACCCTCAGAAAAAAGCGCGTTATGACCAGTTCGGCCATGCAGGCGTAGACCCGAATTACGGGGCAGGAGCACAGGGAGGAGCATACGGCGGCGCAGGCTTTGATTTTGACCTCGGCGATATATTCAGCAATATTTTCGGCGGAGGGTTCGGCGGAGGGTTCGGCGGAGGCAATTCAAACCCCAACGCACCTCAGCGCGGTACCGATACTCAGGCTACTGTTACCGTATCGTTTGAAGAGGCGGCAAAGGGCTGTAAGCGTGATGTCACATACAGCAGAATAGAGGTCTGCGACGAATGTCACGGCAGCGGTGCCGCTCCCGGTACTTCTCCCAAAACGTGCCCGGATTGTCACGGCAAAGGTCAGATTACATCCTCGCAGAGAACTCCGTTCGGTATGTTTCAGACTCAAAAAGCCTGTCCGAAGTGTAACGGAAAAGGTACGATTATTGACTCGCCCTGCAAAAAATGTCACGGCGCGGGAAGAATTCGTAAGACCGCAACGCTCACCGTTGATATTCCGGCGGGTATTGACGACCGTCAGATTATAAATGCGCGCGGTCAGGGCAACAAGGGCGCAAACGGCGGCCCGGCAGGCGATCTTCGCATCGCGGTAAACGTACGTCCTCACCCGATATTCGAGCGTGACGGCTACAATGTTTGGGTTGAGATGCATATAAGCTTCCCTGCGGCAGCTCTCGGCTGCGAGCTTCAGGTTCCGACTCTTGACGGCAAGGTTAAATACAACGTACCCGCAGGCACTCAGAGCGGAACGGTATTTAAGCTTAAAAACCGCGGTATCCAGAGTCTTAACGGCAGAGGTCACGGCGACGAGCTTGTCAGAGTTATCGTTGACGTTCCGCGAGAGTTGACTTCGGAGCAAAAAGAGCTTATGAAACAGCTTGACGCTTCTTTCGGAAATCCCGCAAATTACGGTAAGGAAGAAGAGAAAAAGGGCTTCTTCGGCAAAAGAAAAAAATAACTTTAAAACATAGCGTGTTTATGTTAAAATAAAGGATAGTGTTAAAACTATCCTTTATTTTTTTCAGAGAGGAATTTGTTTATGGAAACCTTAAAAATCAAAAAACTCGACCCCGACGCCAAGGTCCCCGAAAGAGCAACCTCCGGCAGTGCCGGTCTTGATTTGTGCGCTCTTTTAAAAGAACCGCTCACCCTTTCCTGCGGAGATACTGCGGTGATTCCGACGGGTCTTGCCATTGAAATACCGTCAAGCGAATATGCGGCGTTTATTTTTGCGCGCAGCGGTCTTTCGGTAAAACACGGCATAGGACTCCTCAATTCCGTAGGCGTTATAGACAGTGATTACCGCGGTGAGCTCAAGGTAGGCGTTATAAATCAAAAACGCGAGAGCTACACAATTATGCCGGGCGAGAGAATAGCCCAGCTTGTAATAATGCCGGTATCGTGTATGCCCGTTTGCGAGGTTTCGGAGCTTTCCGATACAGACCGCGGCGAGGGCGGCTTCGGCTCCACCGGCAAAAAATAATAAAAGGACTTTAAAATGAATTGGACTGAAATTTCACTTGAGATAAACGCCGATGACATTGATAAGGCGGCGGCAATTGCCAATATGACAGTTCCCTACGGAATATACATCGAGGATTACAGAAATCTCGAAGAGGAAACCTGGGAGATTGCAAATATCGACCTCATTGATGAAGAGCTGCTGAAAAAAGACCGTACAAAGGGCTTTATCCACATATATATTCCCGAAGACGAAAATCCGAGCGAGGCGGTTTCGTATCTCAGCGAGAGGCTGAAAGCGGAAAATATACCAAATAAAATAGACCTCTCCGTTTGCAAAAACGAGGATTGGGAAAATAATTGGAAAGAATATTTCAAGCCGCTCAAAATAGGCGATAAGCTTCTTATAAGACCGCTGTGGATTGATGATTACGATAATTCCGACAATCGTGCCGTGCTCTCTATAGAGCCGGGGCTTGCATTCGGCACGGGCGGACATAATACCACCAAGCTATGCCTTGAAGCTCTTGAAAAATATGTGAAAAAAGGCTCGTCTGTTCTTGATACGGGTTGCGGAAGCGGTATATTGTCAATTGCGTCGCTTCTTTTCGGAGCGGAAAAAGCGGTCGGTGTTGATATAGATGAGCTGGCTGTTAAAACCGCTCGTGAAAACGGCAGGGTAAACGGCTTTACCGAGCCCGAATTTACGGTTATATGCGGCAATCTTGCAGATAAGGTAACGGGTAAATTTGACGTTGTCGCGGCAAATATCGTGGCGGATGTCGTTATGATGTTTTCGTCACAGGTGGGTGCATTTATGAAGGACGACGCCGTTTTTATTACTTCCGGCATTATAGCACCGCGCGCGGACGAAGTAAAAGCAAAACTCTGTGAAAACGGGTTTAACATAATCGAAACACGCCGTGACGGCGATTGGTATTGTTTTGTATGTAACAGACGCTGCGGTGAATAAATCCATGTAAAATCAAACGGCGGTTTTTCCGCCGTTTTGCGTGTTTCAAGGAGAAAATACCTTTGCCTTGCGGCAAATGACATCAAAAAACCGAAAAGGGAAATTGTGCTGTTGCTAAATATCACAAATTGTGATAATATTTATAAGTTGTTTTGCGGCTTGCGGCTTTAAACTGTATTTGGGGTAGCTTATTAAAAATCCACCGTTATGTACGGAAAAGGAATTTGCTTATGTCACAAGGGAGCAAAAAGAAGAAGGGGATAGCACTTGCATTAGTACTGCTGCTCGTGATGTCGGCTCTTGCTGTCGTTGTTTTCGGCAAAGGCTATATACGTAATAAGAATAGGGGCAGATCGCCACACGTTATCACGGCGTCATCGGCGGAGCAGATAGCGGAGCGAATTATATCGGAAACATCTCTTGTCGGCGTCGTAAAACTTCAAAATGAGCAAGTCGGCAATTACTACGGCGTGCCTGTCGCAATTATCGAGAATTCCGCGGTATACAAAAGCTCATCGGCGCTGTCAGCGGATGAAATCGCGGTGTTCAGGGTGAGTAACGAGGTCGAAAAAAAGATTGCGGCGTCGGCTGTTGACGGCAGACTTTCGGATTGTCGCAGCTCTTATTCCACACTCAGCTCCGACGAAAACAGAAAAATAGATAATTGTCTTGTCGAGGTAAGCGGTGACTATGTTATTATGGTTATTTGCGGCGACCCCGGTAAGGCGTCCGAAGCAATATCGGAATTTTATAAATAAAGGATGTAAATTCATAATGAAACTTGGTATCGTAGGTTTGCCGAACGTAGGCAAGAGTACGCTTTTTAATGCTATAACCAATGCAGGCGCCGAGGTTGCAAACTATGCGTTCTGCACTATTGAGCCGAATGTAGGCGTTGTGGCTGTGCCCGATTACAGGCTTGACGAGCTTGCCAAAATGTATTCGCCTAAAAAAATAACTCCCGCGGTAATCGAATTTGTCGATATAGCGGGTCTTGTAAAAGGTGCCTCCAAGGGTGAGGGTCTCGGTAATAAGTTTCTGTCGCATATCCGCGAGGTTGACGCTGTTATACATGTTGTACGATGCTTTGATAACGACGACATAATGCACGTCAGCGGCTCGGTTGACCCGAAAAGAGACATTGAAACCATAAATCTTGAGCTCATTCTCTCCGACCTTGAGATTCTTGACCGCCGCATAGACCGTACCGCAAAGGCGGCTAAGGGCGATAAGAGCCTTCTTACGGAACTCGAGTTTTTAAAACGTCTTAAAACGGAGCTCGAAAACGGCGTCAGTGCCCGTGCCGTGGAGTCGGACGACGATGAAAAGGCCATATTGGCGGATATAGGTTTGCTTTCCGCAAAGCCCGTAATTTATGCCTGCAATATGAGCGAAGATGATTTTGCCTCGAATATTGAAAATAACGAGAGATATAAAGCCGTCTGTGAAATAGCAAAGGCAGAGGGTGCCGAAGTGCTTCCGATATGTGCCGAGCTTGAAGCGGAAATTTCGTCTCTCTCAAAAGAGGAAAAGGAAATGTTCCTGTCGGACGCCGGCATTGAGAGCGGCGGACTCGATATGCTTATACAGCGTTCATACAGCTTGCTCGGACTCATATCTTATCTCACCGCAGGCGAACCCGAGGTCAGAGCGTGGACAATAAAGAAAGGTACCAAGGCTCCCCAGGCGGCAGGTAAAATACACTCCGATTTTGAGCGCGGCTTTATTCGTGCCGAAGTTATCTCTTTTGACGAGCTTATGGCGTGCGGTTCGATGCAGGCTGCAAAGGAAAAGGGCAAAATACGCTCCGAGGGCAAGGACTATGTTATGCAGGACGGAGATATAGTTCTTTTCAGATTTAACGTCTGATACATAAAAATGCTTTGTGCGGTCGAGATGCTTCGTCCGCACAAAGCAGTTGTGTTTTATTTAATATGCGCCTGTAGCTCATTTGGATAGAGCGTCAGACTCCGACTCTGAAGGCGGCTGGTTCGAATCCAGTCAGGCGCGCCAACTTAAACCGGAGCAGACACCGTTTAGTTTCCGTATTGTGACGGAATCATTACTGTGTCGGCTCTTTCTTTTTTTATTAACTTCCGTGAAAATTTTTACCGCACGGCGGTTTAAATATTATGTGCATGCTGACTTATGTGCGATACCGAAAATAAAAACGACAGGCACCGCAGTACCTGCCGTTTTTATTTGTTAAGCTTCGATAATACCGAATGTTATATAGTCCATTCAAGACTTTCCGTCTGAAGCTTGACCATACGGGCGAATTCGCCGTTTTCTTTTATAAGCGTTGCGGGAGAACCCTGTTCCGCTACCGAGCCGTCTTTCAGCACAACGATTTTGTCGGCGCCAGATACCGTGCGCATACGATGTGCAATAATAATGACGGTCTTATTTTTAATAAGGCGTGAAAGAGCGGTTTGTATTGCCGTCTCGTTTTCAACGTCAAGGCTTGCCGTGGCTTCGTCAAGCAAAATTATGGGGGCGTCCTTCAAAAATGCTCTTGCGATTGATATTCTCTGACGTTCGCCTCCGGATAATTCGCATCCGTTTTCGCCTATGGTTGAATTCCATTTGTCGGGAAGCTTTTCAACGAATTCGGTTACGTTTGCAAGTTTTGCGGCGGCAATAACTTCTTCGTCGGTGGCGTCTTTTTTGCCTATGCGTATGTTTTCCGTTATTGTGTTGTCAAAGAGCGTTACATCTTGGAAAACTACCGAATAAAGCGACATAAGCGTCTCGGGATCGGTTTTTGAAATATCCATACCGCCTATGGTTATTTTACCCTTATCAATATCCCAAAACCTTGTGGCAAGACGCGACACAGTTGTCTTTCCTCCGCCGGACGGCCCTACCAAAGCGGTTACTTCGCCTTGCTTTGCCGTAAATGAAACATCGCGCAAAACCGTTTCTTTGCTGCTATAAGAAAATCCTACGTCCGAAAATTCTATATCGTACCCATTGTTTGTCAGCTTGTCGCTGCCGGTCTGAATATCGTAGTCGAGGATTTCGTTCATACGCTCTATGTTTGAGTTCGTGGCGATTATGCCGGCAAGGTTTTGAAGTGAACCCTCAAGCGGTTCGTAAAGGCGCGAGACCACAAGCAGAAACATAAAGAATGTAATTATGTCAAGCTCGCCTTTTGTGAGCAGATATGTGCCGGTGAGTGCAGTTGTCGCTATGCCGAGACGTAATACAAGGCTTGCCGATACAACGAATACCGCCGTGCCGAGTTCCGACTTTATAAGTCTTGTTTCGACTGCTCTTATTTTCTTTTCAAGACCGTTTAAATATTTTTCCTCGGCGTTGTTAGAGCGAAGATCGCCCATGGTTTCAATACATTCCTGTATGCCGTCCTCGCACGCCATTTTGGCTGCCATGGATTTTTGCGAAAGCTTCTTTTGAACATTCGAGGCAGTACCTACTATTATAAAGGCTACCGGAAGAACCCATATTGCGGCAAGAGCCATACGGACATTGAAGAATAAAAGCGAAACGGCAATCAGCACCGTCGATATTATCGAGCCTATGAGCGGTTCCACAAAGTGCGACTGGCTTTGTTCAAGAACGGCGCAGTCGTTCATAATAGCCGACGTAAGGTCGGCGAGGTCCTTTTTCCCGAAGAATGACAGGGGAATTTTGCGGAGCTGTTCGGCAAGGCTTACACGCCTTACGCCGGATTCCTCATATGTGGTGAAAAATGTGCCGTTATACTGTAAAATCGTGCATATAACTATAACGGCGGCGCATATTACACAGCCTATAACATAAAACGGAATGCGTGAGCGACCGAGGCTGTTGCTTATCAGCTCGTCGACAAGATAGTAGAGCATTATAACCGGCAGCATAAACGAAATATTTTGTAAAGCACAGAATATACTGCCCTTTACGGTATCCACGGCGCCTTTTCTTGAAAGCGCAAAGCGTCTTTGCAATTTCTTTATCATAGCTTATGCCTCCTTTGATACTTTCCAGCAAACGGCTTTTTGATATTCGTTCCACATAGAGCTGAAAAGTCCGCCGCGTTCACGCAGCTCGTCAAATTTGCCCTCTTCTGCGAGCTTGCCGTCAGATAAAACAAATATTTTGTCGGCATTTGCAACGGTAGAAAGCCTGTGCGCTATCATAATTACCGTTTTGCCGTTTGAAAGCTCGCGGATAGCTGCCTGAACTTTAACTTCGTTATCCGGGTCGGCAAAAGCCGTTGCTTCGTCGAGAATAACTATCGGTGAGTCTTTCAAAATTGCTCTTGCTATTGCTATGCGCTGTGCTTCGCCGCCTGAGAGATAAACTCCCTTTGAGCCTATTACCGTATCGACCCCGTCCGGGAATTTCTCGATAATATCGGTGCATTGAGCGGTTTTGAGAGCTTTCATTACATCTTCGTTTGAGGCGTTTGGTTTGCCGAGCTTTACGTTTTCAAGAATCGACGCTTTAATAAGACGGCTGTTTTGGAAAACAAACGAAACGGTATTCATAAGCTCTTTTTTATCAATATCGCGTATGTCGGTTCCGCCTATCATTACTTTACCCTTTTGCGGATCGAAAAATCTTGCGGTAAGGCAGGCGAGGGTGGATTTGCCGCCACCCGACGGACCCACAAAAGCTACGGTTTCACAGGCGCCTATTTTAAGCGTAATATCCGAGAGTGCGTCTTTTTTGCCGTCGTAGCTGTATGTGACATTTTTAAGCTCTACGGAATTGTCCTTGGGATGTGACGGATGCTCCGATATGCTGAGCGGCTCGGCATTCAAAACCTCGTCAACTCTTGCGAGCGCGTCCTTTACTATCATTTGATTTTCGCTCATAAACATAAGCTTTGAGAGAGTGGTTGTTATTGTCGGTGTGATTATAATGTAAAAGAGCAGATTCAGCAGGAATTTGCCCGTTACGCCGTCTTTTGTAAACAAAAACGCTCCGAGTATGAGAAAAGCAAACACGCTGTTTACGGCAAGTGTAAACGCGGTCATCGGGCCGCGAAGCTCTTTTGTGTAAGCCAAGGTCCATTTGCCGTAATTATCTATTGCCTTTTTAAACTTCTTAAAAGAAAATACCGTCTGACCGAACGTTTTAACCACAGGTATGCCGCGGACATATTCAACCGCCTCGTTTGACATATCCGAGAGTGCGTTCTGATATTCGGTCATCTTTTTTTGCATACTTTTGCCGGTCATCTTCGTCATACACAAAAAACCGAGAATCACCGGTACAAGGCTTAGCAGTCCGAGCCGCCAATCAAATATAAACAGCAGCGCGAGAAGGCCCAAAATAGTCGCCATTGCTTTGTATTTGTCGGGGAGCTGATGTGCGAGATATGTTTCCGCGGCGCCGGCGGTTTCCGAGACAATTCGGCGCAGCTTGCCTGTTCCGAAGCTCTCTGTTGTACCGAGAGGAAGCGAGGCAATGTGTTTTGTTAAATCTATTCGCAGGTTTGTAGCTATGCGGAATGCCGACAAATGCGAGCACATAAGTCCGCCTATGTATACGAGAATTGCCGCCGCGGCAAAAATCACCGCAAGCCAGCCGTAACGCGTCACATTTACCGCCTTGTCAAAATCAGGCGATACTTCGATTACCTCTTTAAGTATGCGCCATATGAAATAGAACGGAACAAGTGCCAAAAGTGCGCTTGCCGCCGAGAGAATCCAAGAAAAATAGGTTAGGATCCCGCGCTTTCCGGCGTAGCTGAGAAGCCTTTGCAAATCTGATTGTTTTTTCAAAAAGAAAAACCTCCTTCTTTGAAATTATTTATAAAGAGAAACCGTGCTCTCTTTTGTTGACTTGTTTTCTGCTTTGCCTTGAAAATGACGAAATTACGAACAAACGCAGTTAGCAATTGCTAACTGGCACGGCAAAAATTACAGAGCATTACTGCCCCATAATTTTAAGCCATCCGGCTGTATAGAAATCATTTAGCTCGCAAAGATATTTTTCGGCATCCTCCATCGACATATCATGAATTATTATTTCAAAATATGCGTTCATCATACCCGTTACGAGTATGTGCTCAAGTCTTTCGTCGATGTCGGGAACGGTTTTGCCGAGCCCCCTGAGAGTGTCGCAGTAACGGTTTGTAGCCTTAATTTCAAGCTCTACCAAATCATCTGTAAGTGTGGAGTAAGGTGTTCCGTCGGAGCAAAGCAGTATCAGGTGAAACTCGTCGCGGTGAGAGTGCATATATACGAGCATTTCCTGCATACATTCTTTGCCAACCGAGCCCATTCTCTCCGTCTGCCTTTTCGGCGACAGCTCCTCAAACCCTGAGAGCGACTGTTTGTATTTTGTGAGCAGGTATTTGTAATGTTCGTCCACAAGTGCGGCAAAAAGCTCTTCTTTGCTTGAATAGTAGCCGTAAAAGGCGCCTGTGGTAACTCCTGCCGATTTTACTATGATCCTCAGCGACGCCGAACGAAATCCCTTTTCGAGAAATTCCTTTTTTGCGGCAATGTGTATGTGCTCCAATGTTGAATGTGTTTCGGGCATTTCGTACACTCCGTATAACAGTGTTATATAACGGTGTTATATTACACCGTTCGGCTTCGTTTGTCAATGGGTAATTTTATGTTTCACCGCGGCGCGGTAAAACGCATAATATGTAAAAGACAAGTGTGTTTAATTTCTTTATCTGAGGGGAATGAAATATATATGAATAGGCTGATAATAAAGGTTGGCTCTGTCACCTTCGCTTTAAAGGCGCGTGATATTTTATCGGCGCGAAATATCCGTTCTTTTGTGAGAAAAACTCCCAATCCGTCGAAGGGCGAGGGGTGCGGCTATTCGCTCGTCGTTCCGAATGCCACGGAGTCGGTCATAGGGGTACTCAGACTCTCCGGCATAGAAATACTCGAAACGCAGTGGGAAAAATGATATATTTTGATAATGCCGCCACCACTTATCCCAAACCTCACGAGGTTATAAAAACAATGAGCCGCGCAACGGTTCGGTATGGTGCAAATCCGGGCAGAGGCGGTCACAAAATGTCCTATCTCACCTCCGAAGCGGTATACGAAACCCGTAAAAGGGTTGCCGAATTTTTCGGCACGGATGCTCCCGAAAACGTAATATTTACAAAGAATTGCACCGAGGCTCTGAATATCGTTATAAAGGGTCTTTGTGTGCCCGGGTGCCGTTTTATATGCTCGAGCCTTGACCATAACGCCGTAATAAGGCCGCTTGAGGCGTTAAGGCGCAGCGGAACAGCCGACTATGATATTGCCCCTGTCGGCAAAACCGATGATGAAACCGTGGCTAATTTCAAAAGGCTGCTCAGAAGTAATACAAGGGCTGTAATTTGTACCGGCGCTTCAAACGTTTTCGGCGAGAGACTCCCTACGGCAAAGCTCGCAAGGCTTGCCCATGAAAACGGAGCCTTGTTTATACTTGACGCTGCACAGACGGCAGGTATTGTCAATATAGATATGAGACGTGATGAAATTGATTTTTTGTGTACGGCAGGGCATAAGGGCCTTTACGGTCCTATGGGCACAGGGCTTCTTGTGATAAATTCCGACGAACATCTCAATTCTCTTATTGAGGGCGGTACGGGCAGCTTTTCGGCAGTCCTTTCACAGCCCGAAATCTATCCCGACCGATTTGAAAGCGGAACTCTTAACGTACCGGGAATACTTTCTCTCGGCGAGGGGATACGCTTTGTTTCGGATCGCGGCGTCTCGCGGATTAATAAAAGCGAACAAGGCCATATAGCGGATATATATAAAGCATTAAAAAATATTCCGAACGTTCGCCTGTATACGGATCCGTTTTCTTCCGAAAAGAGTTATGTCCCTCTTTTGTCATTTAATGTGGACGGTCTTCACAGCGAACAGACGGCAGCACTTCTTGCAAATGACAATATTGCCGTCAGAGCAGGTCTCCATTGCGCACCGTCGGCTCACAAAACGTACGGAACTCTTCGCGAAGGTACAGTCAGAATAGCACCGTCAATATTCACAAAAAAGCAGGATGTGAATTTATTGTTAACTTCCGTAGTAAAAATTGCAAAAAACAGTTGATTGTGATACAATATATCGTGATTATTTATGATTATTTTATTTGCCGCAAGGGCGGCAGATGATAGCTTTTAATTACGATATATTGTATTTTTTTATTGAAACAGGTGTAAAGTATGTTGCAGCTTTTGAATTTCAAAGATTTTTGGAGCGAAATAGGCAGAGCGGTTATGAGCTTTAACAGCATTTCGGATGTGCTTGATGTCATTCTTGTTACCTTCGTTATATACAGCGCAATAAAGCTGATACGTGAAACAAAGGCGGTTCAGCTTGCCAAGGGATTTATTTTGCTCCTAATAGTATATGCTCTTGTCAATTTGTTCGGTATGCAGGCGAGTAACTATATTTTGTCGCTTGTTTTCAATAATCTTTTGTTGGTGCTTGTTATCATCTTTACTCCCGAAATTCGTCATGCGCTCGAGAGCGTCGGCAGAAGCTCGGTGTCGAAATTCAATTTTTTCGGATTCCGTTCGGGTGCTGAAGAAAAACGACGTGAAGAGATGCAGAAAATGGTCAATGCCGTATGCCGCGCAAGCTCCGATATGAGCGATAAGCATATAGGCGCGCTTATGGTTTTTGAGCAGGAGACTATTTTGGGCGACATTATTTCGTCCGGTACGGTTATCGATGCCAAGGTTTCACCCGAAATGATAGGAAACATTTTTTATCCGGGCGCACCGCTCCACGACGGAGCCGCGGTTTTCCGCGACGGCAGAATTTGCGCTGCAGGCTGTATACTTCCGCTGACACCGAATCACGATATCAGCAGCGAGCTCGGAACACGTCACAGAGCATCCATTGGTATGAGCGAGCAAAGCGATGCTGTTATAGTCGTTGTATCCGAGGAGACCGGGGCCATTTCCGTGGCATATAAGGGCAGGCTCCGCAGAGGCATTTCGGACGGTGACCTTCGAGAGATACTTATGGAGCATTTTGTTAAGCCGGAAGAGGACGAAGGAAATTCGAAAATCAAGAAATGGTTGAAAGGAAGACGCACTCATGAGCAAAAATAAAGATAAAAAAGCAAACGTCAAAGGGCTTCGCAGTCTCCTTTACAACAACAAATTTGTTTTGCTGCTGTCTGTAATTTTAGCTTTTGGTATATGGATATGGGTGTCAATCGAAAAAAGCCCCGAGGTTGAAGTTACAATATCCTCCGTACCGGTTAAAATAGATATGGACAACAGCGTGCCGGCTCAGCTCAATCTTCAGATATTCGGCGACAATAATTATACGGTAGATATTACCGTCAAAGGCAAAAAATTTATTGTGTCGGCACTTACCGCAGACGATTTTTCCGTTGTGGCGCAGACCAATTACGTTGATTCGGCGGGCAAAAAGAGTTTGCAGCTTAAAGCTACGTCCGCCAAATCGAATAATTTTGATATAGTGGGTCTTTCCAAAAACTATATCGAAGTATATTTTGACACATATAAAGAAACCGAGATGGCGTTAAAGCCGTCCATAATTGCACCGGGCAATAAAACCGTAACGGACGGTTGTATTCTCGGAAACATCGTATTTTCAAAAAATACGGTTATTGTCAGCGGCCCGTCTACCGAGGTTAACAAGGTAACAAGCGTTACCGCCGAAACGTCGATTTCGGCGCCTCTTACGGCTACTACTACCGTAACTCCGGAATTGAAACTTGTCGGAGCCGCGGCGGATGAGTTGTCAAATGTAAGTATACTTGAGGGCGATACCGCAATTACAATGACAATGCCCGTTTTAAAGCTTGTAGAATTGCCTACGACCGTGACATTTAGAAACGCTCCGGCAAATTACCTTGACGGGAATATGAATTTCTCGGTAAGTCCGTCGAGAATATCGGCGGCGGTACCTGTCGAGAAGGTTGACCAAATAACGTCTCTGAGCGTTGGCACGATTGACTTTTCTGAGCTTGACGCAGGGCTTAATACGCTTAATTTCAAGGCTTCAGATATAACGGATTTTATGATAACCGACCAGTCGATAAAGAACTTTAAGGTCAGCGTGAATATGTCCGGTATGACCTCCGGATTGTTTTCGGTACCGGCCGCAAATGTCACGATAACCGGTCAAAAGCAAGGCTATAATTCGGTTGTCACCTCAAACGGCATAAGCGGAGTTAAGCTCATAGGTCCTGCTGACAGTATTTCAAAAATAAATCCCGATATGCTGTCTGTCAAACTCGACCTTACGTCTTATGACGTAAAAGAGGGCGAGCAAAAGATACCGGTTCTCATAACGGTAACAGGCGATACCGCCGTTTGGGCGCACGGCACATATTATGTCACAATAAATTCAACTGCTTCCGAGCAGTAAAAAAAGGGGGCGGGGATATATGAAAAAGAAATTATTTGCAATGCTTCTTCTGTGTCTTTGCCTCTGTTTTTCTTTTAGCGGATGCAATTTTACTCTCAAGGCGGTTGATAAAATGATGCATCCGCCCGCGCTTTCGGGTGAAAACGCAGGCATACAAAAGGCGTTTGAAAAAGCCGTAAACGATAAAAACATTGTTATGAAAACACCGACGACAGGCGATTATCGCTCGTCTTTTATTCTTTATGATTTTGACGGCGACGGCGAAGACGAGGCAATAGCGCTTTACAGCTATTCTACCGATGAGACTGCGGTGTATTTGCATTTTCTCGACTGTCGCGACGGGGAGTGGCTCTCGATTGCCGATATCAAAGGCTCCGGCAGTGAGGTCTATAAAATAGATTTTTGCGATATGAATTCCGACGGCAGAAGCGAGATTGTGGTCTGTTGGTCACTTTACGAGAGCCGCGGAAATAAAATAATGACGGTATATGAGCCGGATAGTTCGTCGGGAACCTTTGTTTTGCGCTCCATTTTAACCGAGAACTATTCGCAGTCGATAACCTGCGATATAGATACAGACGGCAAGGCGGAAATATTCAACGTAATAATAAGCTCCTCCTCGGATATAAACAAAACCTATGGCAGATTGTTCAAGATGGACGACAGCGGAAGTATTTATCTTGCGGGCGAAACCGAGATGACTCCTGCTGTCAGCATATCGCTTTTAAAATGTGAAACGGGCAGCAATCCGCATATATTTGTTGACTCTGTAATAAGTGATTCCGCGGTCATTACCGATGTAATAGGACTTTCGGACGGCAAACCGGTATCGCTTTTGACGTCCGGCAACTCTTCGGATTCGCCGCCTACTGAGCGCTCGTCTAAATTGTCATTTGCCGATATAGATAAGGACGGCAGATTTGAGATTCCCGTTTCCCTGCCGCTCCCGAATTCGTATTCGGTAAGCGGTGACGATACGGAGCCGCTGTCGCTTACCGTATGGTACGGGCTTGACAACGGCGCGCTTTATGAAAAAAGCGAAAGGCTGATGCTGTACTCTTCGTCGTATATGTTCTCCTTCGATAAAAAGTGGGTGGGTACGGTGTGCGTCAAAAATGATATTCAGGAGCGAACAAGTACGTTTTATTTATATGATTCAACCGCTCAGAAAAACGGGGCCGAGCTTTTCAGCGTGGTGACCGTACCGAGCACCGATTGGCAGCATAAGCCTAAGGACGGTTATACCGTAATATTCCAAACGTCCACGCTCACATACGCGGCAAGGATAACCGAAGCCGGTAAAAATATGAAAATCACCGAAGAATATATCAGGGAGCATTCGAACGCAATAGAATGACCGGAGGTAAAAATGAAAAAAGTTCTTATAGCCGAAGATGAGGCTTCAATTCGCGAATTTATAGTTATAAATTTAAAACGAAGCGGTTATGATGTAGTTGAGGCGGAAAACGGCGAGGAAGCAATCAATAAATACGAGGAAGAAAACGGCAATATCGACGTTGCAGTGCTTGATATAATGATGCCGCTGAAGGATGGGCTTGAGGTATGCAAATATCTGCGTGCGAAAAGCAGCAAAATAGGTATTATTATGCTGACGGCAAAAACTCAGGAGATGGACAAGGTGACAGGGCTTTTGGTCGGAGCCGACGATTACGTTACAAAGCCGTTTTCACCGTCAGAGCTAATGGCAAGGGTAGACGCCGTTTACAGGCGCGTATCAATAATGAATGAAAACGAAAAAGCCGCAGTCGCAAACCCGGATCTTACAACAGTAGGTGATTTTTCGCTTGATTACCGCGACAGAATTCTTTATAAAAACGGCAGTCCGATAGAGCTTACGCAGATAGAGTTTCAGCTTCTTGACTATCTGTTTAAAAACCCCGACGTCACATTGTCGCGCTCAGACATTCTCAATAAGGTGTGGGGCGACGGCTACTTTGTGGATGACAAGGTAGTGGACGTTAACATTCACAGGCTTCGTAATAAGGTGGAGGATGAGCCGACTCAGCCGAAGCATCTTATTACCATTTGGGGCAGAGGCTATAAGTGGATAGAATAAAAGAACGAAAGGAGCGACAAAAACGTGGCAAAAAAGAGTATAACCGCACGCTGGGTTTTAAATACACTCTGTGCCATTATTTTTGTGCTTTTTTGTATAATTATAGTCGCCTCAATTCTCTTTAAGGAGCAGTATTACGAGACTGTGCGAGTGACACTCGATTCAAGAGCCACAAACGTCGTTTCGTCATATTTCAGTATTTCAAATGACAGCTCCGAAGACGCGTTTAATCTTCGTGCCAAGGAATTTGTCGAGGACTTCAGCGATAAATCCGTTATGGAGGTTTGGGTAATAGACCGAAGCGGCAACGTCGTGGTATCCTCCAGCGGATTTTCTGTCGAAAACGAAAAATACCCGGATTACGCCGAGGCTAAGCTATCCGATACCGGCAAGGCTACATGGGTTGGCAGAATGAGCTCCGGTGAAAAGGTTATGGCTCTTTCATATATGCTCCCATCGTCCGGCGGGCAAAATTCCGGAGCCGTTCGATATGTTGTTTCTCTTTCCGACATTGACTCGCAGCTTATCAAGGTAATACTTCTTATGTGTTTTATTGCTCTTGTTATAATAGCTTTTGTTACTGTATCGGGGCTTTTCTTTGTGCGTTCGATAGTAAGGCCCGTTAAAAAGATCAACGAAACGGCAATAAAAATCGCAAAGGGAGACCTCGGCGCACGTATAGAGGACACCGGCGGAGATGATGAAATAGGTCAGCTCTGCGAGTCCATAAACAATATGGCGCATGAAATAAAAGAGAGCGAGCGTATGAAAAACGAGTTTATTTCAACCGTTTCACATGAGCTTCGTACTCCGCTGACAGCTATAAAGGGGTGGGGCGAGACGATACTCGAGGACCCGATAAAGGATGAGGCGCTTACAAAACGCGGACTCAATGTCATAATAAGCGAATCTGAGCGGCTTACAAGTCTTGTTGAGGAGCTTCTCGATTTTTCAAGAATGGAAAACGGCAATTTGACTATGCGTATGTCATCCATGGACGTTTTGGCTGAGCTTGACGAGGCGGTATTCGTTTTTAAGGACCGCTCAATGCGTGAGGGCAAGGAGCTGTTATATAACGTTTCCGAGGTTCCGGCTCCTATGACGGGCGACCCGAATCGAATTAAGCAGGTATTTGTGAACATACTTGATAATTCCTTTAAATATACCGAGGCGGGCGGTACGATAAGTGTTACGGCAAAGGCGGAAAACGGCTTTGTTACAATAACGATAGCAGATACCGGCTGCGGTATCCCTACTGCGGACATTCCTTATGTCACAGAGAAATTCTATAAGGCAAATGCGTCTGTCAGAGGCTCGGGCATCGGTCTTGCGGTGGTAAATGAAATTGTAAAAAGGCACAACGGCACGCTCTCTCTCAACAGTATTGAGGGTAAGGGCACCACCGTGACGGTTGTGTTTCCGATACAGCAAACTCAGCAATAAAAAGGAGAATAATTTTGGACGAAGAAACTAAGAAATATCATAAAACCTCCGTCGGCGGTCAGGCTCTTATAGAGGGCATAATGATGCGCGGACCGAAAGGCTCCGCCATGGCGGTAAGACTGCCTAACGGAGAAATCGAAACAACATATAAAAATGTAAAGCCGTGGCGCGACAAGTGCAAATTCTTCGGTGTTCCGTTAATCAGAGGTATTGTCGGGTTCGTCGAATCACTCGTAACCGGCTACGGGTATCTTATGGAGTCGGCTGAAAAATCCACTCAGGGTCTTACCGAAGACGAGCAGGATATGTCTAAATTCGACCGCTGGCTTAATGACCGTTTCGGGCCCAAAATGATGAATGTCATAGGCGTTATTTCCTCCGTGCTCGGATTTGGGCTCGCATTTTTCCTGTTTATGTGGCTTCCGTCGTGGCTTATCGACCTTGTGACGGGCGGCAATCTTCAAAAATTTCATCCTCTTTTCGAGGGTATTGTGAGAATAATAATATTCGTTGCCTATATGGCTTTGGTTTCAAGAATGAAAGATATTCACCGTGTGTTTATGTATCACGGGGCCGAGCATAAAACGATTTTTTGCTATGAACACGGCTTGCCCCTGACGGTTGAAAATGTCAGAAAGCAGAGCCGTTTTCACCCGCGCTGCGGAACGAGCTTTATGTTCGTTATGATAATATTGAGCATACTTCTCTCGTCCGCGCTTGTCCTCATTTTCCCCGGTTTGCAAAATGTCAATCGCGCGGTGTGGATACTTGTAAAGCTGCTTGTTCTTCCGCTTGTTATGGGCATCGGCTATGAGTTTATCAAATATGCAGGTAAGCACGATAATCTGCTTGTGAAAATTCTCTCTGCGCCGGGTCTTTGGATGCAGAGAATAACAACGCAGGAGCCGACAGATGATATTATCGAGGTCGGTATAGCGTCGCTCGAAGCCGTGATAACCGATAATCCCGAGGACGACGAGATAAAATGACGCTTATTGATGCATTTAAAAGCACCGAAAATATGCTGATGGACGCCGGAATTGACGATTATCGTTTTGACAGCGAGTGCCTTTTGATAAAGGCTGCGGGCAAAACACGACGCGATGTGTTGTGTCACGGTGATGACGTCCTGTCCGAGAAGGATGAGAAGCTTCTTTTAAAGCTTGCAAAAAGACGTGCTCTCGGTGAGCCTTTACAATATATACTCGGTGAATGGGATTTTTGCGAATTTACGTTTAATGTCGGCGAGGGTGTTTTAATACCGCGCCCCGAAACCGAAATGCTTGTCGAAAACGCGGATTTGTTTTTGAAAAACCGTGAAAACGCGGTCGTGTATGACCTTTGCTCCGGGAGCGGCTGTATAGGTATCACCGTGAAAAATCGAAATCCCTCCTTAGATGTTTACCTTATGGAAAAATATCAGGCGGCACTGTCATATCTCCACAAAAATGCGAGGCTTTACAATTTCCCGAATGAAAATATAATCGAGTGCGATGTGCTTTCGGGCTGTCCCGATTTACCGAAGGCGGACCTTATAATATCAAATCCGCCGTATATAAAATCGAAGGAGCTTCCCTCTTTGCAAAGGGAGGTCGGATTTGAGCCGAAAACAGCTCTCGACGGCGGCAAAGACGGGCTTATGTTTTACAGAGCCATATGTGACAGATGGCTGCCGTGCTGCAAAAAAGGCGGGGAGATACTTTTGGAATGCGGTGACTCGCAGGGCGAGGACATCAGAACTATTTTTGACGGTAAGGCTTCATCGTCGGAAATTATGTACGATTTTAATCATATTGACAGGGTAGTTAAAATAATTGTATAATTACATTTCTGCAAAAAGGAGAAAAGCAAATGCTCTTTAGTATCCTCAGAGGCGGTTATACGCCCATAGAAATATTGGTAAGTGTTTTTGCGCTTGCTTTTGTAATCTTCTGCACCATGCCCGTGCATGAATATGCCCATGCGCTCGTTGCGTCAAAGCTCGGCGACAATACGCCGCGTCTGTCGGGCAGACTCACCTTGAATCCTATGGCGCATATCGACTGGATAGGCGCGCTTATGATAATACTTGTCGGTTTCGGCTATGCAAAGCCCGTTCCGATAAATCCGAGAAACTTTAAAAATCCCAAAAAGGGAATGGCACTTACAGCCGTTGCAGGCCCTATCGCAAATATTTTAATGGCCATGGTGTTTTTGCTTTTTGAAAATATCTTTTCTCTCTTCAGCCCCTATGTTATAGTGAAGGCATTTATTCTGTTCTTCCGATTTGCCGCCACTATAAACGTAGGCCTGGCTGTGTTTAACCTTATACCGATACCGCCGCTTGACGGCTCAAGAATATTACAGCTGCTTATCCCCGATAAGTATTATTATAAATTTATGCGTTACGAGAGATATATAATCATAGTCGTATTTGTGCTTATCTTTTTAGGTGTGCTTGATAAGCCGCTGGCATTTCTCGAAAACGCATTGTATTACGGACTCGATTACGTAATAGGATTTCCGTTCAGAGCATTATCAAAATAAAGGACGTAAAAATGGACCAAATATCATATAAGCTCGACGTGTTCGAGGGGCCTATGGACCTGCTTTTGAGCCTTATCGCCAAACACAAACTTAATATATATGATATTCCGATAGTGGAGCTTGTTGACCAATATCTCGATTATGTCCGCCGTATGCAGGATGAAGATATGTATGTGGCAAGCGAATTCCTTGAGATGGCGGCAAGGCTCGTCTATTTAAAGACGGTGTCTCTCTTGCCGGTTCACGAGGAGGCGGACGAGCTGAAAAGGGAGCTTACCGGTGAGCTTATCGAGTACCGAGACTGCAAGCTCATGGCTGAAAAGCTATCTCAGCGTACAGACGGCTTTGACCATTTTGTGCGAGAGCCGATGAAGATAGAAACCGACCCCACATATACAAGAGTACACGACGGAGCAGAGCTTTTAAGAGCATATCTTGCCGCCGCAGGCAGAAAGCTTCGCAATCTGCCGCCGCCTATTGAGGCGTTTCGCGAAATAGTGGCAAAAAAAATAGTGTCGGTCGGTTCGAAAATTCGTTCTATATATAAAAAATTCGCAAGCGTCGGCAGTAAACGCAAATTTACCGACCTTTTTTCGGACGCACAGTCGCGTTCGGATATGGTGGCCACGTTTCTTGCCGTGCTTGAGCTTGCCAAGGATAAAAAAGTTATGGTCAGCGGCGACGGAGGCGATACGAGCATAGAACTTTTGTCGGCTGATTTCGGAGATACCGTTTCTGAGGAGTGGGAATAAAAAATGCCTGTAAACGCAAAAAATCTTACATCTGCCGCCGAGGCGGTTCTGTTTTCAGTGGGCGAACCTCTTGAAATAGGCAAGCTTGCCGAGGTGCTCTCAGTCGATGAGGAGACCTGCCGCAGGACGCTTCTTAATTTGTCTGCGTCTCTCGACGAACGCTCAAGCGGTATATGCCTTTTAAGACTCGGAGACAAGTATCAGCTGTCGTCGCGAACCGAGTATGCCGATCTTATACGTTCTGTGCTTGAGGTCAAAAAGAACGCACCGCTTTCAAACGCTGCGTTTGAGGTTCTTGCTGTTATAGCATACAATCAGCCCGTTACCAAGGCTTTTGTGGAGCAGGTGAGGGGCGTTGATTGTTCCGGTGTCATATCAACACTCTGCCAAAAGAGACTTGTTGAGGAAAAGGGCAGACTTGAGCTTCCCGGCAGACCGCTTGTATACGGAACAACACCGGAATTCTTACGCTGCTTCGGTGTGGAATCTCTTGATGAATTGCCGGAACTCCCCAAAAAAGAACCTCTCGCAGAAGAAAATCACGAAGAAAGCAAAAAAGTTGACAATTCCGACATAAATTCTCTTGAATAATGTTGCGTTTTTTTATATAATCTATTACATAGTCTCGCAAAATGTGCGGGATAGGAGTAAATTGTGAAGCGAAGGAGGTGCCCGTAGGTTGACAGCGCTGTACATAATACTCGGTATAATCGCATTTATTTGTCTTGTACTTTTAGTAAAAGTCAGGATTGATGCGGAATATATCGACGGCTTTAAGCTCAGCGTAAGCTGGCTGTTTTTGCATTTCAGCATTTACCCGAAAACCCCAAAAGAAAAGAAACCTCCTAAGCCCAAAAAGGAAAAACCCAAAAAAGAAAAGCAGGAAGAGCTCGCAGAGGAAAAACCCAAAAAGCCCAATATCTTTAAAACCTTCTATGAAAACCAGGGTATGGACGGCGTAATAAAGCTTGTCAAGGATTCGGCAGACGCCGTCGGGCTTATGATGCGCAGCGTCAAAAAGCACTTTATAATTGAGGAGCTGTACCTTTGGATAGTTGTTTCAAGTAACAGCGACGCCGCTCAAACCGCTCTTCAGTACGGTGAGATATGTGAGGATGTTTTTCCGGCTCTCGGATTTATCTGCTCTAACTTGAAAGTAAAAAAGTATGATGCGAGCATTGAACCCGATTTCATAGGCACATTCTCAAGCGCGCAATTTAAAACGGCATTTTCATTACGTCCGTTTTTCCTTGTCGGCGCAGGCATAAGGCTTGTGTTCAGACTTTTATTTAAGGTCGTACTCAAATTACTGCGGCAAAAGCCCAAAAAGGCAGTTGTCACAGAGGGAGATAATAAAACAGAAACTCAAAATATACAAGGTGGTGCTTCTAAATGAAAGAACAATCAGCAGCAGGAATTCTCGAAACAACAATCGAAAAGGTAAAAAATCTCGTCAACGTAAGCACAATAATCGGTGAGCCGATGAATATTGACGGCGGCATTACAATAATTCCGGTGTCTAAGGTGACTTACGGCTTTGCTTCGGGCGGTTCCGATTTCCCCTCCAAGACAAATAAAGAGATTTTCGGCGGCGGCGGCGGAGCCGGCGTTACCATAACTCCCGTTGCTTTCCTCGTTATTTCCGACGGAGAGGTTACAATTAAGCATATCACAGCATTTGACAATGCTGCCGAAAGAGTTGTTAACCTTGTTCCCGAAATGTTCGATAAGGTTACTTCCGTTGTTAATAAGGCAAAGAAGGAAAAGGAAAAAGCAGCTTCTAATGATGCCGCGGAGTATGTTTCCGCAGTTCCCGCAGAGGACGTTCCTTCCGAGAACAAATAAGCGTTTCTCGAATTTCATAATAATAAATCTACCGCCTGCATATTTTAAAAATATGGCAGGTGGTTGATTTGTATAAAAGACTTTTTTGCGTTTTTTTATCTGTGGCTTTTACGGTACTGTGCGCATTTCCGGCTTATGCCGAAAACGATGAGCTTGCTTTAAGCGCACGAGCGGCGATTTTAATGACAAGCGACACTCTTGAGGTCGTGTATGCAAAAAACGAGCACGAAAGATTGCCCATGGCGAGCACAACAAAAATTATGTCGGCACTTTTGGCTCTCGAATACAAAAGCCCTGACGAGGCAGTAACGGTAACAAAAGAGGCTGTGTCTGTCGAGGGAACGTCTATGGGACTTCTTCCGGGAGACTGCGTTTCGGTAAAGACTCTTGCGTGCGGTATGCTGCTCTCTTCCGGCAATGATGCCGCAAATGTCGCGGCATACGCCGTATCAGGCGGCTTGGACGAATTTACGGCTCTTATGAACCAAAGGGCTAAAGAGCTTAATATGAACGATACTTCGTTTGAAACACCTTCGGGGCTTGACAGCGAAAATCATTATTCCACAGCATACGATATGGCTCTTCTCGGAGCGGAGGCGATTAAAAATCCGGAGTTTTTAAGCATTTGCTCCAAAAAAAGTATGAGCGTCAGTTACGGCAATCCGCCGTATCGCAGAACCGTTACAAACCACAACAGGCTTCTTACCATAGATGAAGACTGCATAGGAATTAAGACGGGCTTCACAAAAAAGAGCGGCAGATGTCTCGTCTCGGCGGTGAGACGCGGCGGCGTAACGCTTATAGCAGTCACGCTAAATGCGCCGGACGATTGGAATGATCACGAAAAAATGTATAATTACGGCTTTTCCGTCGTAAAAAATCGTTCTCTTTTCTGTGATCTTTCGGGCGTCAGGCTGTGTGTTGTCGGCTCCGATAAATCCTCTGTCGGTGTAAAGCCTTTATACACGCCGTACCTTGCCTCGTTCAAAAATATTGAGCCTGAAATCAAAATTTGCATTAAAAATTTTGAATATGCACCGGTTGAGAGCGGCAAAAATGTAGGTACCGTATATTATCTGTATGACGGAAGAGTATTATCCGAGGTGCCGATAGTGACTTCGGAAGGTGCCGAATATATATCCGACTCCGAAAAGATGCAAAAAAAGTCGTTACCGCAAAAGATTAAAAAATTTTTTAGGAAAGTGCTTTGGTGAAAAATATGACTGATGTGAAGATCAGACTGCAAAAATTTATGGCTGAGAGCGGCGTTGCTTCAAGGAGAAAATCCGAGGAGCTGATAGCGGCAGGTAAAGTCAAGGTAAACGGCAAGACAGCCTGCGTGGGAGATAAGGTAAATCCCAAAACCGACAAGGTTGTGGTTGCGGGCAAAAAGCTCAGCGCGCCGAAAGAAAACGTCTATATTATGCTTAATAAACCGAGAGGATTTATCACGACAATGAGCGACGAGATGGACAGAAAATGTGTTGCGGAGCTTGTAAGCGATATAGACGCGAGAATATATCCCGTCGGCAGGCTTGACCGTGAAAGCGAGGGCCTTTTGCTTATGACAAACGACGGCGAATTTGCCAACGCTTTAACTCACCCGTCAATGCACGTGCCGAAGACCTATCGCGTTACAATACATCCGTCTCTTTCAAAAGAGCAAAGAGCGGCTCTTGAAAACGGCGTGGAAATTGACGGCAAAATGACGCTGCCGTCCGAAGTCCGCGTTGTCTCACGCGAAGAGGGTCGTGTGGTTATCGAGCTCACGATTTTCGAGGGCAGAAACCGTCAGATAAGAAAAATGTGCGAAAGCCTCGGGCTTGAGGTCGCAAGGCTCAAGCGCATTAAGATAGGCTCCGTAAAGCTCGGAATGTTAAAGACGGGCGATTACCGCCACCTTACGCCCGACGAAGTGCACGCGCTTATGACATCGGCGGAGCAAAGCGGTAATTTGAGGCGCGGTTTAAATGATAAAATTTGAGTGTGTTACGGAATTATCCGAATTGCAATGTCTCTTTCCCGGAGAACCGTTTTGTGATAACGTGCGTTACGCCGCGTATAAAACAGAATACGGCGGTAATGATTTTTCTCTGCTGTTTTCTTTAAACGGAAAAATCTGCATTTTAGAGCGTATAAAATCGGATAAGAACGAGCCGTCCGTTACCGACGGACTGCTTCGTTCGGCGCTCGATTTTGCTTTTCGCCGCGGTGTTGATACGGCGGCTTGCAGCCTTTTTGAGTTTTCGGATGAGCTTATTTCTCTCGGTTTTACGCAAAAAGACGGAGTCTTTTCGGGAAATACGGCCGAACTTTTGCAGGGAAGCTGCTGTAAACATTGACAACGTCGGTTTAAAATAGTAAAATATTATAACTAAAAGCGAGGGTAACCCCGTCTTATTAAATTCGGGGTTTCGCTTTATTTTTTATGCGGCGTATTTTGTCCGCAATTTAAACATAGGGGCAACCGATATGATTAAAAGTATGACAGGTTACGGCAAGAGCGAGCAGACAATCGATTCGCTCAATGTGACCGTTGAAATAAAAAGTGTAAATCACCGTTATTTTGAATTTTCGGCAAGAGTGCCGAGAGAGTACGGTTTTCTTGAGGAAAAGCTCAAAAAATACTGTAATTCGCTTATAACCCGCGGAAAAGTCGAGTGCTATGTCTCGGTTGAGGACCTTGAAGAGCGCGAGATGGAGGTTAATGTCAATGAAACTCTCGCCGCCGGCTATGTCAAAGCGTTAAAAGAGCTTTCCGAAAGATTCGGCCTCAAAGACGATATATCGGCTGTAACGCTTTCACGCTACCCCGACGTTATAACGCTTCATAAAGCGTCCGAGGACGAGGAGCGAATTTGGAATGCGGTAAAGACAGTTGCCGAAACCGCCGTTTCAAAGTTTATCGAAATGCGCGAGACGGAGGGCAGCAAGCTCAGAGGGGATATACTTTCAAGAGCTGATTATATTATCGAGTGCGTCGAGTTCATTGAAGGCCGTTCTCCCGAAACCGTAAGAGAATACAACGAAAAATTGAAGCAGCGTATGAAAGAGCTTCTCGGCGACGCCGCGGTAGACGAGCAAAGGCTTTTAAATGAAGCCGCAATTTATGCCGACAAAATAGCCGTCGATGAAGAAACCGTAAGACTTCGCAGTCATATTTCACAGCTTCGTGAATTTATGAATTCAAGCGAGGCAATAGGCAGAAAGCTTGATTTTCTTGTTCAGGAAATAAACCGTGAGGCAAATACAATAGGCTCTAAGGCGCAGGACGTCGATATAGCCAAAAAGGTCATCGCCATAAAGGCGGAGGTCGAAAAGATTCGCGAGCAGGTTCAAAATATTGAGTGAGGAAGTCAGCAATGAAGCTAATCAACATAGGCTTCGGAAATGCGGTAAACGCAGACCGAATTTTAGCGGTGGCAGGCCCTGAGTCGGCGCCGATAAAACGAATAGTGCAAGAGGCAAAAGAGCAGAAAATGCTCATTGACGCAACACAGGGGCGAAAAACCCGAGCCGTCATAATTACCGACAGCAACCATGTTATATTAACCTATTTGCAGGCGGAGACCATTATGGCTCGCTTTAATGACGACAGCGATAAGGAGCAGGCATAATGGAACAAAAAAAGGGGAAGCTTATATTATTTTCCGGCCCGTCGGGTGTCGGCAAGGACACGCTCCTTGACATTCTTTTGAGAAAGGACCCGACGCTCCAAAAATCAATTTCGATAACAACGCGTTTAAGACGCGAAAACGAGCATGACGGGGTTGATTATTACTTTATAACTCCCGACGATTTCGAGGCAATGCTCGAAAGCGGCGACGTGCTTGAATTTGCAAAATACGGCAAAAACCTTTACGGCACGCCAAAAAAACCGGTTGACAAATGGCTGTCCGAGGGTAAAACGGTTATTTTGAAAATCGAAGTTCAGGGTGCAGCCAAAATCAAAAAAATGTATCCTCTGTCAACGGCGATTTTTATAATGCCGCCGTCGCTTGAAATACTTGAGCACAGGCTTCGTTGCCGCGGTACGGAGGACGAGGACGACCTTGTAAGACGCCTTGAAATTGCGCGCGGCGAAATAGAAAAGAGCCGCGGGTACGATTATATTGTTATAAACGACGACCTTGAAAGCGCCGCCGATGAAGTTTTGGATATTATAGAAAAAATAGATAAGTGAGGTTTTATTTTATGTTCAATCCGGATTTAAAAAACATTTTAAAAGACCATCTCAGCCGTTATTCTCTTGTTACAGCCACGGCAAAAAGAGCAAGAGAAATTTCGGAAAAGGCCGAGGAAGACGGCGAAATAATGATTGAAAAGCCCGTCAGCATAGCTCTTGACGAGATACTCTCCGGCAAATATAAAATAATCGAGCCGGAAGAGATAAGATATATATAAGTTTATTTTAAGGGGTGCAGCGTATGATAGCAAAGGTAGCGGTTGAAAATACCGCTTTCAGCTTTGATGACGCTTTTGACTATGCTATACCCGAAAAACTCTCAAAAAACGTGCGTCCCGGTGTTCGTGTACTCGTCCCTTTCGGCAGAGGCAGTAAGAAACGCCAGGGCGTCGTATTTGCTTTAAGAGAAAAATCAAAAGATGCTGTGAAGCTCAAAAATATTGCGGCGGTGCTCGACCCATCGCCGCTTTTAAATAATGAGATGTTGCGACTTGCCGTATTTATGAAGGACGAGTATTTCTGCACGCTGTACGAGGCGGTAAAGGCTATGCTGCCTACTGGCCTCGGGCTTAATCTCGTAACATCATATATAGTAAATCCCGATGTTACCGACGATATGCTGACTTCTCTGTCTCCGGACGAAAAAAGCGTGTTTTCGTTTCTTGCGGATAAGAGCGTATATGTCCGCGGCGACAGACTTCTCAAAGAGCTCGGATTTAAACAGGATTTTCCAATTGCCGAAAAGATGGCAGATAAAGGGTTTCTTATCAGAAATATCGACTCCGTGCGGCGTATAGGCGACGCCACCGTGAAAATGGTAAAGCTCTCGGAATTCTATTATGCCCTCAGAGAACCGCCTAAATTTACCGCTAAGCAAAAGCAGGTTGTAAAGTTCCTCACGGATACGGGTTCTGCTTCGGTAAAGGAGGTTTGCTATTTCACCGGTGTTACAACAGCCGTTGTGACAACGCTTGAGCGCAAAGGCATATTGGAATTTTTTGATAACGAGGTTTTCCGCCGCCCAAAATTTTTGCACGGGGCAAATAAAGAGAATATAGTGCTGACAAGTGAGCAATCGGCAGCATTCAAAGACCTCTGCGGTAGATTTCAAAGCGACAAGGCCGAAACCTCGCTGCTTTTCGGAGTTACGGGCTCCGGGAAGACAAAAGTGTATATGCGCCTTATTGACGAGGTGCTGAAAACGGGTAAGGGCTGTATAGTTATGGTCCCCGAAATCTCTCTCACTCCGCAGCTTCTGTCTCTTTTTTACAACCGTTACGGTGAAAAAGTGGCGGTTTTTCATAGCGCCCTTTCAATGGGTGAGAGACTTGACGAGTGGAAACGCGTAAAAAACGGCGAAGCCAAAATAGCACTCGGTACGCGCTCGGCGGTTTTTGCCCCGTTTGACAATCTCGGATTGGTTATTATGGACGAAGAGCAGGAGGGCACATATAAATCGGAGATGTCTCCGCGCTATCATGCCAAGGATGTGGCTGCATTTCGCGTAGGATGCCATAACGGACTTTTGCTTCTTGCCTCGGCAACCCCCTCGCTTACGACATATGCGGCGGCAAAGAGCGGTATTTATTCTTTGAATGTACTTAAAAACCGGTACGGCAATGCAGTTTTGCCCGAAGTAATAACAACCGAGATGAAATACGGAGCCGACCCGACAAAAACCAAAAATTTAAGCGACGAATTGACTCTTTCTCTCAAAGAAACTCTCGAAAATAAAAAACAGGCAATATTGCTGCTTAACCGCCGCGGCTACAATACATTTGCCGCGTGTGAAAGCTGTGGAAAGGTGATGACCTGTCCGAATTGCAGTATCTCACTTACATATCACAGCAAAAACGGCAGATTGATGTGCCATTATTGCGGATATTCAGAGCCTTTTACAAATGTTTGTCGCGAATGCGGCGAAAAAAGCGTGGTGTTTTCCGGAACGGGAACGCAAAGACTTGAAGAGGAACTTCACGACAGCTTTCCCGAGGCGCGTGTGCTTCGTCTTGACGCGGATACAACAACTTCGCGATATTCTTTTGAAAATTCACTAAAAAAGTTCACAAACGGCGAGTATGATATAATGTTAGGAACACAAATGGTCGCAAAAGGACTTGACTTCCCCAATGTTACGCTTGTCGGTATAATATCCATAGATCAGCAGCTTTACAATGATGATTATAAAAGTGCCGAGCGCACCTTTGACCTTTTAACTCAGGTCATAGGCAGAGCAGGGCGAGGCGATAGTAAGGGCAGAGCCGTTATCCAAACCTCTTTCCCCGAAAATGAGATAATACGGCTTGCCGAAAAGCAGGATTTTGAAGCGTTCTACAATTTGGAAATATCAATGCGTAAGGCCATGATTTATCCTCCGTATTGTAACTTGTGCGTGGTGTCGTTTACCGGAAGCGATGAGATGCTCACAAAATCGGCGTCAAAGGTATTTTTGAATATGCTCAAGGAGCGGCAAAAGAATGATTTCGCAGATTTAAGCATCATCGTTTTGGGACCTATCGCTCCGCGTATTTCAAAAATATCCGGCAAATACCGATTCCGTATAATAATAAAATGCAAAAACACAAAAAAATTCAGATTTTTCCTGTCGGGACTTTTAAAGGATTACGCAAAGGACGGACGTTTTTCGGCGGTTACGGCATTTGCGGACATAGATCCCGAGAGTATATTATGAGGTGAAAAAGATGGGAATCAGACAAATTAGGGTAAACGATGACCCGATACTTCGAAAGGTCAGCCGACCCGTTGAGAGCTTTGACGCAAAGCTCTTTAAATTACTTGACGATATGAGAGATACTCTTTACGATGCCGACGGCTGCGGACTTGCCGCCGTTCAGGTGGGAATGCTCAAAAGAGTGGTAGTTATAGATGTCGGCGACGGTCTTATAGAGCTTATAAATCCGGAAATAGTCGAGAGCGACGGAGTTCAGTACGAAATAGAGGGTTGCCTTTCGCTTCCGGGAAAAAGCGGCGTTACGGTTCGACCGAAAACCGTAAAGGTAAGAGCGCAAAACAGAGAGGGAAAATGGTGCCTTTATAAGGGCGAGGACCTTAAAGCGCGCGCATTTTGCCATGAGATAGACCATCTTGACGGTCATTTGTATATTGAACGTCTTGCACCCGAGGAAGTAGTTGAGCGTATACGCCGCGAAAGCGGACGAATTGATTGACGAGGTAACTTATGAGAATAGTTTTTATGGGGACTCCCGACTTCGCCGTGCCGTGTCTTAAAAGACTTGTAGATGACGGAAACGAGGTTGTCGGCGTGTTTACACAGCCCGATAAGCCGAAGGGCAGGGGATATACGCTTACTCCGCCGCCCGTTAAGGTTTTTGCCGAGGAAAACGGTATACCTGTTTTTCAACCGAAAAGTATGCGTGACGGAGAAGCTCTCGAAATTCTTAAAAGACTTAACCCCGAGCTTAATGTGGTTACGGCTTACGGCAAAATTTTACCTCCCGAAATACTGTATCTTCCGAAGTTTTGCTCAATAAACATACACGCGTCTCTTCTGCCGAAATATCGCGGAGCGGCCCCGATACAATGGTGCATATTAAACGGCGAAAAAGAGACCGGAGTTACATCTATGCTTATGAACGAGGGGCTTGACACCGGAGATATTCTCATTTCCGAAAAGCTCCCGATTGATGAAAATATGACTGCGGGCGAGCTTCACGATAAGCTGTCGCTGCTCGGCGCGGACGTTCTTTCAAAAACAATCAGAGCTTTGCTTGACGACAGCCTTAAACCCATAAAGCAAAACGATGATGAGAGCTGTTATTCGCCTATGCTTACAAAGGCGCTTTGCCCGATTGATTTTACTAAAACGATTGATGAAGTGCATAATAAGATAAGAGGTCTCTCGCCGTGGCCCACCGCAACCGCCGTTTTGGGCGGCAAGAAGGTCAAGCTTCATTCTTCCAAAAAAACTGAGCTTAAAGGCGGCGCACCGGGAGAAATTACCGTATCTCACGGCGAAATGCTTGTCGCCTGCAAGGACGGTAAACTGCTTAAAATTCTTGAGCTCCAGCCGGAGGGCAAAAAGAGGATGAGCGCAGAAGCTTTTCTTTTGGGGCATAAAATACAAAGCGGCGATTCTTTTAAATAAGGGTGAAAAGAAATGCCATATTATATTGATTATTATTATTTTATTCTGATAGTCCCCGTGCTGTTTATTTCGCTAATATGCCAGGCGAGAGTAAATTCCGCATATTCGAAATTTTCCCGCCTTAATAATATGAACGGCCTGACGGGAGCCGATGCGGCAAGACGTGTGCTTGATTTTTACGGAATACAAAATGTCCGTATAGAGCATATCAGAGGAAAATTAAACGACCATTATGACCCGCGTGATAACGTGATAAGACTTTCCGACGGCGTTTACGGCAGCTGTTCGGTAGCGGCAATCGGCATAGCCTGCCACGAAGCCGGTCATGCGGCGCAGCACGCAGAAAATTATACTCCGATAAAGGTTCGCAATGCGCTTCTTATGCCGTGCCAAATAGGCTCGCGTGCCGCAATTCCGCTCGCTGTAATCGGCATATTTTTAGGCTCGCAGCTGCTTGTGAATATCGGGATTTTCTTCTATGTCTTTGTAATGCTGTTCCAGCTTGTAACGCTTCCCGTTGAATTTAACGCAAGCCGCCGAGCTGTTGATGTTATCGAAAATACCGGAATGCTGTCGAATGATGAACTCCCCGGTGCAAAGCGCGTACTCAAGGCGGCGGCTATGACGTATGTTGCGTCCTTTGCGGTTTCGGCTGCAAACCTTTTAAGATTGCTGTTGCTCACAAATAATAAGAGAAGGTAATTTATGAACGAAAGACAGTTAGCTTTCAAAATTCTCAACAAAATAGAACGCGACAATGCGTATTCAAATTTGACGCTGGATGCGGCTCTGCGTGAAAATGCGGCCGCTTCGGCGTCTTCTGCGTTTGTCACGGCACTTGTTTACGGCGTCACCGAGCGTAAAATAACGCTTGACTTCATATTGTCGCGCTATCTTACAAAGCCTCTCAAAAAACTCAGGCCCGAGGTGTTGACGGTTCTTCGGCTCGGTGCGTTTCAACTCTGCTTTATGGATAAAGTGCCTGCTTCCGCGGCGGTAAACGAGAGCGTAAAGCTTGTGAAGGGTTGCGGCTGCGCTTATGCCTCGGGGCTTGTTAATTCGGTACTTCGTAAAATTGCAAAAGACGGTTTTACATATGAAAAGACAGGCGAAAAAATTAAGGATTTGAGCATAATCTACTCGTGCCCCAAGGCACTTGTAAGCAAATTCGTTGAGGATTACGGCGAAGAAAAAACCGAGAAAATACTTTCGTCATCTATAGGCGCACGCCCCGTAACTGCGAGAGTGAATACTCTTAAAGCTTCACCGGATGAACTTATAGCCTTGCTTTCCGGCGAAAATGCGGTTGCCGAAAAGTGCCCCGAGGACGAAAATTACATAATACTTAAAAATACCGGCGCGGTAGAAGAGCTTAAAGCGTATAAAGCGGGATTTTTCCATGTTCAGGACATCTCCTGCGGCAAGGCGGTAAAAGCGCTGTCGCCGAAAGCCGGCGATACTGTTTTTGATATGTGCTCTTCACCCGGCGGAAAGGCGTTTACGGCGGCGCAGCTTATGAAAAACAAGGGCAAAATACTCGCTTTTGACCTTTACCCTCAGCGCGTAAAGCTCTGTGAAGAGGGAGCTTTAAGGCTCGGTATAGATATAATCGAGGCTAAGGTGGGCGACGCCTGTGTATTTTTGCCCGAGTATGAAAAAGCGGCGGACAAGGTGCTCTGTGACGTGCCCTGCTCAGGCTTCGGAATAATCGGCAGGAAGCCCGAAATACGCTACAAGGATATTGCGATTATTGACAATTTACTGCCTGTGCAGTATAATATTTTGGCAAATGCAGCAAAATATGTAAAGAGCGGCGGCACGCTTGTTTATTCGACGTGTACGCTGAGCAGAGCCGAAAATGAAGGCGTTTGCGAGAAATTCCTCGGGAATAACGCGGAGTTCCGCAAAATATCTTTTAATACGATTATTCCGACCGAAAACGGCGGTGACGGCTTCTTCTTTGCAGTATTCGGGAGAATTTGATTTTGAGTAAAACTGATATACGTTCCCTGTCTTTGTCGGAGCTTACGGAAAAGACAGTTTCAATGGGGCTTCCGAAATACCGTGCAGGGCAGATTTATTCCTGGCTCAACGAAAAAGGCGCGGTATCTTTTGACGATATGACAAATATCGGCAAGCAGCTCCGAAAAACACTTGATGACGAGTTTTATATCTGTAACTGTAAAATAGATACTAAGCTTGTCTCGCAAAAAGACGATACGGTAAAATATCTTTTTGATTTATCCGACGGCGAATATGTTGAGAGCGTCGTTATGAAATACAAATACGGCTATACCATATGTATCTCAACTCAGCTCGGCTGTAAAATGGGCTGTTCGTTCTGTGCTTCCGCAATAGGCGGTTTTAAGCGTCATTTGCGTCCCTCGGAAATGCTGTCGGAGGTAATAACGGCTCAGAACGACCTCGGCATACGCATTTCCCATATAGTGCTTATGGGTACCGGAGAGCCGCTTGACAATTACGATAACGTTATGAAGTTTTTGTCGCTTGTAACCGATGAAAACGGTCTTAATATAAGTATGCGCCACATATCGCTTTCCACTTGCGGTATAGTTCCGCGCATATATGATTTGGCAGAAAAAAGACTTGGGCTTACTCTGTCGGTTTCGCTTCACGCACCGAACGACAGTATCCGTTCGCGCTCTATGCCGGTAAACTTAAAGTGGAATATCGAGGAGCTTTTAAAGGCGTGCAGGTATTATACCGAAGTAACTTCTCGCAGAATATCATTTGAATATGCCATGATAAGCGGCCTTAACGATTCGGACGAATGTGCGAGGGAACTTTCCTCAAGACTTCGCGGAATGCTGTGCCACGTGAATTTAATTCCCGTTAACAACGTCAGGGAAAACAATTACGTAAGAAGCGATAGAGAAAGGCTCAGGAGCTTTTCCGAAATACTGCAAAAAAACGGTATCAATGTTACGGTTCGCCGAACGCTCGGAAGTGATATTGACGCCTCGTGCGGACAGCTCAGAGCTAAAAAGATAACCGATAAAAATTGATTGTGAAAAAGAGGTGATCTGCTGTGAAAATAGTCGCAAAAACCGATGTGGGCATGGTTCGTGAGAGCAATCAGGATTCATACACCACCGGTGAGCTGCCGAACGGTGTCGCATGGGCCGTGGTATGCGACGGTATGGGCGGTGCTGCCGGAGGAAACGTGGCGTCATCCACAGCGGTAAAAGTAATAGCCGAGCAGATTACATCTTCGTTCAGACCCGGTATGAGTGCAAAATCCATCAAAAATATGATGGTGTCTGCCATAAATGCCGCCAACATCAGCGTATATGACATAAGCTGTTCAAATTCGGAGCTTTACGGTATGGGTACTACCGTGGTGTGCGCCATTGTTATGGAGCATACCGCATATATAGCCCACGCCGGAGACAGCAGAGCGTACATTGTTTCGCACGGAGCTTTAACTCAGCTCACGCGTGACCATTCGGTTGTGCAGGAGCTCGTGGAACACGGCAAAATAACCGCTCTTGAGGCAAAAAGGCATCCGAATAAGAATATAATAACGCGCGCCGTCGGCGTGAGCCGCGAAATTCTTGTGGATTTTTGCGAGCAGGAAATGAAAGACGGCGATGTGCTTTTACTTTGCACGGACGGTCTTACAAATTTCGTCGAGTCCGATGAAATGTGCGATCTTACTAAAGACGATATGTTCTATGAGTTTGCCGAGCGACTGGTCGATAGGGCAAACAAAAACGGAGGCGGCGACAATGTCACTGTCGTAGCCGTTACCTATTAAAAGGAGTGATCATTTTTGGAAAATTACTGCGGTAAAAGACTTGACGGCAGATATGAAATCAGAGAAATCATAGGTGTGGGCGGTATGGCTGTTGTCTACAAGGCTTATGATGTGATCGATGACAGAATAGTTGCGATCAAAATTCTTAAAGAGGAATTTCTTGCAAATGATGAATTCCGCCGTCGCTTCAAAAACGAATCAAAGGCTATTGCCGTTTTGTCGCACCCGAATATAGTTAAGGTGTATGACGTGAGCTTCGGCGACAGACTTCAGTATATAGTTATGGAATATATTGAGGGCATAACTCTCAAAGAATATATAGAGCAGCAAAAGGTTATAAACTGGAAAGAGGCTGTTCACTTTGTAACGCAGATTTTAAAAGCGCTTCAGCACGCGCATGATAAGGGTATTGTACACAGAGACGTAAAGCCGCAAAATATTATGCTCTTGCAGGACGGCACCATTAAAGTCACTGATTTCGGCATAGCGCGTTTCTGTCGCGGCGATACGCGCACTATGACCGAAAATGCCATCGGCTCGGTTCACTATATCAGTCCCGAGCAGGCGAGAGGCGAAATAACCGACGACAAGGCCGATATTTATTCCGTAGGTGTGGTTATGTATGAAATGCTTACGGGTCAGCTTCCGTTCCAGTCGGACAGTGCTGTTTCCGTAGCGATAATGCAGCTTCAGCAGGAGGCTAAGCGTCCGCGTGAGATAAATCCCGATATTCCTCTCGGCCTTGAGCAGATTACATTGCGCGCCATGCAGAAAAATCCCAAGGACCGTTACCATTCGGCAGCCGAAATGCTTGTTGACCTTGACGCATTCCGTCGCAATCCGTCAATAAAGTTCGATTATGATTACTTTGTCGATAACGAGCCTACAAAGTTTGTTGATTCAAAAGCGGTAAACGGCACAGCCGCAAGGCAGCCTGTTCCCGCAGAACGAAGACCGGCAGCTCCTGCCGTAAACGGCGACGATGATAAAAACGATGATGAAAAGCCGGCCAATAAGACCGTTCCTATACTTATCGGCATAATAGCAGGTCTTGTTGTTATTGCCGCAATAGTTACAGGCATACTTCTCGGCCGCAACGTCAAAAAGGTTGAGGTTCCGAATTTCGTAGGTAAAAATTATATCGACGATATAATGTCAAATGCCGAATACAACAGTAACTTCAAGTTTGAGACCGAGTCGGTATACAGCACCGATGCAGAGCCCGGCTCCGTAATAAAACAGACTCCGGATGCAGGAACAAAGCTTCGTAAGGGCAAAACCGTAAAGCTTCAAATAGCATATAACGACGACAGCGTTATGATAGAAGGCATTATAGGCCTTTCGTCTGATGATGCCGAGCAAAAGCTTAAAAAAGCCGGCTTCACCACCAAGATAATAACGAGTTATCAGAAAAATGTTACCCCGGGACTTGTGTTCGATTCATATCCCACGGAGGGCTCTTATGCCGAAAAAGGCTCACTTGTAACGCTCTATGTTTCAACCGATAAAAATTCAAATTCCGTAAAAGTCCCGTCTGTTGAGGGATACAGTGCAGACGTCGCAAAGCAACTCATTGAGGCGGCAGGTCTTAAAGCTAAAGTTACCGAAACCGACAGCGACAAGCCGAAAGGCACGGTAATAAATCAGAATCCGGTAGGAGATTCCGAGGCGGATTCCGGCTCTACCGTTGAAATAGTTATAAGCAGCGGCACTCCTGCGAGTACAACTGCCAGTGTAACCGTAAATCTTCCCAATCTCTCGGGCAGCAGCACGGGTACCGTTAAGATATATCTCAACAGTGACCTTTACGCTACCTATACCGATGTGCTTTTAAACGGCGGCACAAAGACGTATGAGATTTCCGGTAAGGGCGCAAACAATAAATACACCATATTCATTAACGACCAAAACGTTCAGGAGGGCAAGATTGACTTTACCCAGACTCCGGCTAAGGTAAGCGATGTTAAAAACGGCTCTTATGACGATAAGGTCGCTCTTCCCAACGTAGTCGGCAAAGATGTTTCCGAAGCCAAAAAGACGCTCGAAACATCAGGATTTACAAACGTAAAGGTTGTCGATGAAAACGGAAATTCGGCTTCTTCAGGCAAGGTTGAGAGTATGACTCCGAGCGGCGGCGGAAAAGTATCTCCGTCTACGGAAATTAAACTGGTCGTTAAATCCGCAACGCCCGATAACGGATGAGTATGAGTAAAACATTAAACGGTAAAATTATAAAAGGTATTGGCGGCTTCTATTATGTTGAAGCCGCCAATCAAGTATATGAATGTAAGGCGCGCGGAGTTTTTCGCAAGGAAAAAACAACACCGCTTTGCGGAGATGTTGTCACCATATCCGTAAACGACGGAGCTGAAAACACAATAGACGAGATTCATCCGCGCAAAAATCAGCTTATGCGTCCTCCCGTTGCGAATATAGACAGCCTTATAATTGTGGCGTCAACCGTTAAGCCGCGCCCGTCAACTTTAGTTATTGACAAGCTGACGGCAGTTGCCGAGCATAAAAACATAGAGCCTGTAATAATCGTGACAAAGGATGATTTGGCACCTGCCGATGAGCTTGTGTCTATTTATAAGCATGCGGGCTTTGTCTCTGTTGCCGTTTCAAACGAAACAGGCGAGGGAGTCGGTGAAGTCAGAAAACTGCTTTGCGGAAAAACGAGTGCCTTTACGGGTAATTCCGGAGTCGGAAAGACATCGCTTTTAAACAGAATTGCTCCCGAACTGAAGCTTGCCACCTCCGCGATAAGCGAGAAGCTCGGCAGAGGCCGACACACCACGCGTGAAGCGGAGCTTTTTTCGGCGGCAGGCGGATATATAGCGGATACACCGGGCTTTTCTTCGCTGGAGCTTGCAATGATAAGCTCAATAGACAAGCAGGAGCTTGCATATTGTTTTCGCGAATTCAGAAAATATCTCGGCTCGTGTAAATTTACCACCTGCAGTCATACGTGTGACAAGGGTTGCAAGATTGTGGAGGCTGTAGAGAACGGTGATATCGAAAAGAGCCGCCATGAGAGCTACAAAGCTATATATAACGAGATTAAGGACATAAAGGAATGGCAGAAATGAGTAAAAAACGCTGTGTGATAGTTGCCGCCGGCAGTATTGACGACACTTCTGCGATAAAGGCATATGCCGATAGTGCCGATTTTGTTATCGCTGCCGATGCGGGATATGTTTATTGCCGCGATGCCGGTATTGAGCCGGATTTGTTTGTGGGCGATTATGACTCTTCAAAAAAACCGAAAACGCAAAATGAGCTTATTGCCCTAAACCCCATAAAGGATGCAACGGATACCGAAACCGCTCTTACGGAAGCCGAAAAAAGGGGATACAAGGAAATTACCCTTTTGGGTGCACTCGGCGGCAGAGTTGACCATACCTTGGCTAACTTAGCCTTGGTTTCACAAGCTAAACAGCGAGGCACAAATTTAACAATAATAGATTCTCACCATAAGATATTCGCCGTCAAAAACGAGAGTGTAAGAATTGAGCGTAAAACCGCAAAGTACTATCTCTCCGTGTTTTCCGTCGGCGGGGACAGCGTTATTTCGGAGGAGGGCGTGTACTATCCGCTCTCCGATTATACACTTTCGCCGTTTTCCGCGCTCGGAGTCAGCAACGAGATAACCTCCGATGAAGCCGTGATAACGGTAAAAAAAGGGACGGTTATAATAGTTGAAGCGGACAGACTTTAATTTTTCGTTTCTTATTTATTGAAAAATTCATATTTGTATGTTAACATAATGTATCGTTGGGTAGTACGGCTTGTGTATTATCCGAATGTTTGCAAATTTGTTAATATGATTCTTTCGGAGGACCCTATGAGAGGCACTAAAAAATTTATCGGTATTATAATTTCGTTTTCGATACTTTTTTTGTGCTTTTTTTCTTTCGGCGCCGATGCGGCGGACGGGTTCTCCGTTTTTTCAACCGGAGCCACGGCGCATACAGGCGAGACGGTTACAATAAGCATTAAAAATACCGAAGTCTCCCTCGGCTCGTATTCCGTATATGTAAATTATGACAAAACCAAGCTGCAATATAAGTCAAGCTCACTCGGTGATGCCGGCAGCGCGTTGCCGCAGGCCTCATGCACACATATCGAAAGTGATTCTCAGGTGCGATATGCCGGAGCAACCTCCTCACAGAACAATGTGCAGGTAAAGGCAGGCACCGTTATGACGATAACTTTCCTTGTTATAGGAAATGCGTCGGGCTCTACTCCCGTAGGTACGCCCATTTCAGTGTATGCGGCAGCCTATGATTCGAGCGCGAAGAGCATAAGTGTTACGTCTCAAGGCAATTCCGTGCTCATAATGCCATCATCCGGTAATAATTCCGGTCAGCAGGTGCAGAACAACGTAACGGAAGCTCCCGCACAGCAAAATAACAGCGGTGATAACTCCGTAAGCTCGAGTGATGCGACGCTTAAATCGATGCGTGTTTACGGTATAACTGATGCAGGCGAAACAACAGTAGACCTTACGCTTTCTCCGGAGTTTTCGTCGGATACGCTTTTTTATAATGCGAGCGTAATGAGCGACGTAGCGAGAATTCAGGTGGATGCCGTGCCGAATAATGAAAAGGCACAGGTAAGTATACCTATGGGCTATCTTAAAATGGATATAGGAAGCAACACCACAAAGATTACCGTTACCGCAGAGGACGGCGTTACAACTATGACGTATATTTTGACTACGGTTAAATCCGAGTCTGGTACGTCGATAATAGCACCTGTTGAGACAGAGCCTTATACCGAGGGGCTTTCCGATGAGCCGATGACGGAAGAGGCTGCCGCAGAGCCGGAAACACAAAATAACGCGATAGCTTCTTCTGCTGATAATATCAAAAATGCCGTTAAAAACCATATCAAAAACGAGACATTTGTTATTATCGGTGTTACGTCGGGAATTGTAGCTGTCATTCTTGCGGTTACGGCTGCCGCGCTGTTTAATAAGACTCGCAAAAAAGAAAAACCGTCAAAAGATAAAAACGAAAGCTGATAAAAGATAATCAGATAAATTATCAAACAAATTACAATTTTATTTTAAACAAAAAGAACGAACCCCGAAAGGAGGTTCGTTCTTTGTCATATCGGTTAAATTACGGCCAAATGCCTCTGAGCTTAGTGGTGTCAACAACACTCTTAAGAGCTATGAGATAAGCTCCTGTTCTGAGCGAAACATTTTTTTCTTTGGCAATGCCGTATACGTTTTCAAATGCTTTGCTCATTTTTCTTGCAAGCTTAGAGTTTACCTCTTCTTCGGTCCATTCAAACGACTGAAGATTTTGCACCCACTCAAAATACGAAACTATAACTCCGCCTGAGTTTGCAAGAATATCGGGAACCAATACAACACCTTTTTTGTCGAGTATTTCGTCCGCTTCAATTGTTGTAGGGCCGTTGGCGCCCTCGACTATAACCTTAGCTTTGATTTTATCTGCATTATCTTTATTTATTTGGTTCTCAAGAGCTGCGGGAATGAGAATGGTTGTGTCAAGCGTTAAAAGCTCTTCGTTCGAAATTCTCTTCATACCGTCCTCATTGTAGCCCGAAAGAAGGTTGCCTTTGACGGAGAGGTATTCGATAATTGCAGGTATATTAAGACCGTTTTCATTGTAGATACCGCCGGAAACATCGCTGACAGCTACTATTTTTGCCCCCTCTTTATTGAGGAGCTTTGCCGTTATGCTGCCGACGTTACCCATACCTTGAATTGTTACCGTGGCCGCTTTAATATCGATGCCGAGCTTTTGGCATATATAAAGAGTGTTAAGCATTATACCGCGACCGGTGGCCTCGTTTCTTCCTTCGCTTCCGCCGAGAGCTATCGGCTTGCCCGTAACTACCGCCGGAGTGGAGTGACCGTTCAGCATACTGTATGTATCCATTATCCAGCCCATTACCTCGGCGTTTGTTCCGACGTCCGGAGCGGGTATATCCTTATCGGGCCCGATTATAGGGGATATCATAGAGGTGAAGCGTCTTGTGAGCCTTTGCTTTTCGCCGTCGGAAAGAGTTGTCGGGTCAACAACAACGCCGCCCTTGCCTCCGCCGTAGGGAATATCGGCAACAGCGCATTTGAATGTCATCCAAGCCGACAAAGCCTTAACTTCGTCAAGATTGACGTTTTGATGATAACGGATTCCGCCCTTTGCGGGGCCGCGTACCGTAGAATGCTGAACGCGATAACCTTTAAATACCTTTACGCTGCCGTCGTCCATTCTTACAGGAACAGAAACGGATAGTTCTCTTTCGGGGTACTTCACAGCTTCGTATTCCGCCGGCTTGTAGCCGAGAATATGCGCTGCGTTTTCAACTGTTGCGAGCACGTTGTCATAAGGATTATAACTCATTACTTAACACTCCATTCATCTTTTGTTGGTGAATATAAATTCACTTTAATACTATATTACAGCTTTTTTACATTTTGTCAATAATATTTTTATATAAATTAAAATTATGTTTGATATGCACAAAACAGAAACTTTCGAATTGTTCATAACTTCTATACGTTGTTGCTTCGTGTTTGTTGTGTTTTTGCGATTGAAGGAATATCAATATCTTAGGTTCACTCGGCAGGCGCATCGGAAACCGTTTTATATGGGTATGCGCCGATAGAGCAATTTTTGAATAATACGAAAAAATTTGCTTGCTTTTTTGAATAAAATCATATATAATATTCCTCGTCATTTGATCTATGGAGAGTTGTCCGAGCTGGTCGAAGGAGCACGATTGGAAATCGTGTAACCGCCTAAAACGGTTCGAGGGTTCGAATCCCTTGCTCTCCGCCATAAAAAACAGGGCATAGCAAATGCACACGCCACATAAGGCAGTAATTTCAAAATACTAACTTATGGGCGTTGCAAAAGGGTGAACTGCAAAAGATGAATACCGAGAAGAACTGTAAAAGGTTTTTCTCGGTATTTTTCTGTTTATAGCGGTACATTCGACTATTTAACCGCCTTTGAGTACAATTATGGTAGAAAATCAAAGGAGGTAACAATATGGGCAAATTTATAGAAGAATTTTACTACGGAAACATTGATCCGCAGGCACGAAGCACCAAGCAGAACAAAGCCGTGCAGAAGCAAATGGAAGTGCTGATGTTAAACGAGGAATTTTTGACTGAAGCACTTTCCGGTGAGAACAAGAAAAAAGTTTCTCGACTTTGTAAATGCGTGGGGCGTGGTAAACGGTGAATCCAACCTTGATAGCTTTATGATGGGTTTTCGGTTGGGAGCCAACTTTACCTACGACACCTTCGTTGCCACCGACACCCCATTTCAAGACTTGCTAAAGGAGTGACCGATATGCGTGATAAGAAGTATTACATAGCACTTAATGATTTTGAACGCAGGGTGGTTGTGAACTGCTTAAACGAAATGCGAAACAACCTTATTGCCAACGGCAAGTACACTGATGCGGTGGATGAGGTTTTACTGAAAATCATTGATGCAAAGCAAAAGAAATTCAAAGTAATTACAAGGGGGCGTGACTATGGAAAAGGTTATTTATGACGAAAAGAACGGTCTTTGGTATGAGCTTCAAGGCGATTATTACATTCCTTGCTTAAAACTCCCCGATGAAGAAAAGGACGTAGAAATCGGCGTATGGGGACAGCGGCACTTACGATATATCAAGCAACACCGCAAGGTGCTATATCTTAATCTGCTGACAAGTGGCAAACTGAATGGACACCTTGCAGACATCGACAAACAGGCGGAGGAAATGTTTTTTCGGCTCGTAAAACAGATGGCAGAGCGTGAATGTGTGACCGAACAACTCAAAGCAGACAATCAAATGGAGTGGGTTGCTCGGATGAATAACATCCGCAGCAGAGCCACAGAAATCGTAAATAATGATATAATTTACAACTAACCGAAGCACGGCGGCAGGGGTTAAAATCCTTGCCGCTAATCTTTTGCAAAAATTTTTGCAGAAAATGTTATAATAAAGGTGCGACTTTTTCAATCCTCATACGACTAATAAGTGAAAGGGATAAAAACACACCCCTTTACCATGCTTGATAGCGTACCGACCTTGTCGATTGTGCCGTCAACTTTATCTCACGTGGAACCGCGTCTTGCAGTTCTACAGTTTGCAAATGCTCCTGATAAAATTGAGGTAAAGTGTTATGCGATAGATCAAAAAGACACGAATAAAGGTGAAGTGATCTCTGTTAAGGATATGACCTTTCAAATGAAAGAAGGCAGACACCTGTATGAGATCATTGCCGAATGGACGGATAACGAAGAAAGCTCGGGCAAGGCATACTATGCTTTTCAAACAATTATGCCCGCTTTGGAAATTGTTGATGTAGATAGTATTGAAACCAACATATTTGCTGGAACCATACGAGATACATATTTGTACTCCGATAGCAAACTCACGAAACTATCTCTTGGTATTCCCAAAGGCACGAAAGTTTATGTTCTTGAAACAGATACTCCAAATGGTTCTTCTAAAATAGTATATGGAGATTATATGGGCTGGACTCCATCTATAAATCTCCAACTCGGTGAAGTAAGTAATGAAACAGTTGAAATTACTTCTGCTATCGCATCTGTTCTTAATGAGAAATACCGTGCTGAAAAACCGGATGGATTGCTTCATATCGAGAACTATCATTTACTTGCTAATGAAACTGCAAGCGGAACGCCCCTCAAAACAGTATATAAAGGTGTCGCAGAAATGCGGCACCTTTCATATTTTTTTGAAAAATGTTATAATGTAGGTGGGAGTTTTTGCGGAGTTATCCGTTTAATAAGTGAAAGGATATAAAAAACGTACCTTTCGGGAAGGAGAAAATCAATGGATAACGGTGCAAGTAGCTACCGCCGTTTCCTTGATGGTGACGATGAAGGCATTGTTGAATTAATCAAGGATTACAAGGACGGTCTGACTCTATATCTTAACGGATATGTAAATAACATTTTTGTTGCCGAGGAATTGATGGAAGAAACCTTCTTTAAGCTTATGATGAAAAAGCTGAGATTTAACGGTAAGTTTTCTTTCAAAACGTGGCTTTATACCATCGGGCGAAATGTTGCAATCGATTATATACGGCATAATGAAAAGGTTTCTGATACGCCGTTGGAAGATCTTGAAAACTATCTGTTTGAAGAAGACAATGTAGAAAGATCCTACCTGCGTGAAGAAAGGAAAATTGCCGTACATAAAGCACTGCGTAAACTAAAGGCTGAATACAGACAGGTGCTATATCTGATTTACTTTGAGGGCTTTAGTAATTCCGAAGCAGCATCCGCAATGAAAAAGAGCAAGCACCAACTTGAAAACCTTGTTTATCGGGCAAGAATGTCGCTCAGAACAGAACTTGATAAGGAGGGCTTTGTTTATGAAGAATTATAATGAAATTGCAAATGATCTTTTTGAACGCAGAGATAAGTGTATTGCAGAACAAAAAGCAAGAAGAAAAACTATTACACGTATAACCACTTCGGTTTGCTCGTTTATACTCGTGGCGTTGCTAGGCATAGGCGTATGGCAATCCGGATTGTTTAACTCTATTATTACACCGCTAAACACGGATGACCCAGCAATTAGCGGTGGGCAGCATCCATCTACAGAAGATCCGTCAAATGAAGGTGGCGATAGCCAAGGATCTAACCACACCGGTCCGGCTCATAAGCCGTATCCGTATGAGGATAAAATTCAGTATCTCCCAAAGGAAATGGCGGTTTCCAAATATGATAACGGATTCTTTGCATATAATCAGATTAAGAATGTCGATGAGAGAATCATAAATTTATATGCAGTTTTGTATGACAATAGCTATCTGCGTCGTGATTGTTTCCCACTCTTTGATGATAAGGGCAATGCGACCTTTTCCCGAATATCCGACAAAGCGGATCCCGACGAAAAGAGATTTGAAGATATGAAGGCATATCTGGGAGCACAGGATGGGCTGTTTTATGAGTTAGCTTCTATACCGCAGAATGGTTATGATAGTATCGGATGTGCTCTTCTGCAAAACGGTTATGACAAGGAAACAGTTGCAGTAAGTGCCGAAGTTGTAGTATGGAACAACAATACGCTTAATGTTATCGTGTCGAACGATTTTGATTCTGTTGAAGATTCGACTGTAAAAAATCACATTAGTCAAATGCGTTCCATCCTTGCTTCCAATACGGCATCGCTGGTCAATGGAAAAGAATGTGCCATCAGTTTTGTATATCAGACACGTTATTGTGAAGAAAAAGGCGTGGATGAAGAACGGTATATTTATTATGCACTTTTCGAGAAAGACAGTCAGGAGTATTTGGTTCAGTTCACATCGAACTACACGCTTTCCGGTAGCAACAAAACAGCGTTTAGTGTTACTGGGAATACACAAGAGGAATGCAAGAAGGCGTTTGAATCAATCTTGATGGATGTGTTTATGAAGTAATATGCATTGGATAAAGGCGTCGTAGAAATACGGCGCCTTTCGTTATTTATGGATGATATATCCCTTTCTTTTTTAGCTTATCTCGCATCTTATCAAGTCCCTTGCGATAAATGTTCTCCGCCGCTTCCGCAGAGGATAGCTCATTTTTATAGGCAATCTCTTGGAAAGTGTGCGGTCTGAACTTGGGACTTTTCATACTGTGGCAATCGGGACAGAAACCAATGTGGGAGCGTATGACCTCACGTTCACGGTAAGAAAGCTCGTCTAATGCACCGAATACCGCTTCGGTTTTTTCCTGTCGCAGTAACTCTTGGTAAGGCTCAAAGGTATAGTCGCAAGTAACATCCTCTCGGCTTTCTTCACTATCCTCATCAGCATAACTGCGGTAAAAGTCTACGAACTGCATATTGTGAAACCCGCTTCGCAGGATCTCCTGTACCGTCTTTTCGGACAAGCCGACCTCATCGGAGATTTTCTTTAAGGTGTCGGGATCATTCTTGCTGTTGTAGGCGGCATATAACCGCATAATATTACGCAAATTTTGGTATTCATCGTCGCTCTGCACCGTGAATCCGGTGCGCATCGTGCGGATATAATTATGAATTTCCTCCCACATAATACGGGTTTTGTAGGTTATAAAGGGCGTACCGCAGTTTGGGTTGTATTTTTCCAATGCCCGCAGGATACCAAGTACACACGCTTCCTTTATATCAAGGAAATGCCCGAACATTGAATACCGCTGTACGATACCCATAACGGTGGTGTTAAGGGTTGGCTCATAGTAATGCAGAAACCAAGACAGATATTTTTCGTCTTTTTCGGCAAGGTATAAATCAATATATTCCTGCAGATCGTCTTTTCTCGGCGGTGCCGGAGAAAGACGGTAAATATATAATTCCTTTTGCCATTCTTTCACGGCACTCACCTCCAATCTGTTTTTACTGCCGCTGCTTTAATCGTTTGTCGGTCAGCGTATATAACGCTTCCCGTGTCATATCTCTTTTGAATTGCTCGGCGGTGTACCCATCGCCGTGGATCGCTAATGTTTTCAGCTCGTCTGCTATCTCTTTTGCTACTGCCGCAAATTCTTTTGTGATCGTACCTTTGGATAGCTCGGCTCGGATGCAGTTACAACGCTTTTTGTGGATGCTCAGTATCGGGTGGGCATCCACCTTTTCCTTTTTACCCATTATAACCGCATACTGTCTGCAAGTTTGCTTCTCACCGTTGTATTCATAAGGAGAAATACCGTTACAGTATTTTTGCTTACGGGCAGAGGTCATAAGGAAATACTTTTTACAGATCTCGCATTGCCTCGGATAATGCCCGTAATGCAGACCTTCAAAGAAATCTGTGAGAATAAAGCTGTAATAATTCTCAAAATATAATCGTCTTGCCACCGTTGCCGTTTTACTGCGGCTTGACTTCTTTATGCCCACATATTCCGTCTGCACGGGGAACGCCGCCGAACCGAACATTTCAAGTGCTATGGGAAGCAGATGTTCTTCGTCAAAACGGTCTGCTTCATCAATATAGGAAACGAACTCTCGTAAGCCGTGAAAGGCGTTACGCATATCCTCTTTCAGATCGTTGTAAAAATCCAAAGTAAAAAATACTTCATTTAACAAGTCCCGTGCTTCTGTCATAAACTCCTTATCGTAGGACTTAGGAACACGGTCAAGCCAAGCCTGCTCGTCTGTCATATTATAAACTTCTGCCTTGCGCCGCCAATATTCTGTTATTTTTTTATGATTTTCTTCCGTAAAGAGCTTTGCCACTCGTTCCCGTTCCGCTTTGGTATCAAGCATATTAAACGGACTCAGCCAAGGGAGCGCCGTAAAAATATTCAGCATACGCTCGCCGGCTTCAAGAAAATCCTTTACATCCATATAGCCAATTTCAAGGGTTCTTTCCAAATGCCAGTTATCCGTTGTGAACACGGCAATACGGGCGGCGGTATCGTTTTCATAAAACTGATTCAGCAGATGGGTGGCAAAATATCCTGCCTGATACACCTTACCGCCGATATGCACTCTGCCGTCACGGTAGTCGGCGGTAAAATATTCAACCTTTTCACGCATAGCTTCTTACCCTCCATCCTAATTCTATCATATCAAGTGTCCAATAAATGTCCCTTCACAAAATTTCAAGAAAAAACTTTGAAAATTTTAGTTGCAACATCATATTTTATAGTTGCTTTTTTATTAGTATATCATAAAAACACCGTATTTTCAATAGTTTCAGAGCAGTTGCGCCAATCGTTTTAATTGAGTTGCGTAATACTTGCTGTTTGACCTCCATCTCCCTATTCTATAAAGTAGAGGGAACGAAAACCTCACAAATACTCAGGGCAATGCCGTCGGGAAACCGGCGGCTTTTTTGTTGCCCGAAAACGAAAGGAGGAAAGGTCTATGATGAAGATCACACCCAAGCAAGTAGAGCGAGTTCACCGCCTTGTCAGAGAGCTTTGTGCCAACTGCGACGAAGACGGCAGCTGCATCCTGCTTGACGACGGCGAAGCACACCGCTGTGTGCAGCTTATCTCTATCTACGGTATCTACTGCAATTATTTCAAAGAAGCGGTACTGCCCAGCGACAGAGAACTGTATGAACAAATCAAGAAAATCAACAAATTAAAGTAAAAAAGGAGAAATGTAAAATGAAGAAATTTAATGAAATGTATGTTATCGGTATCGACCATGGATACGGGAATATGAAAACAGCGAACTGCTGTTTTAAGACCGGACTGCTCGCCTACGATGCCGAGCCGCTGTTTACAGGTGATATGTTCGTTTATGACGGTAAGTATTATCTAATCGGAGAAGGACACAAGGAGTTCCTTCCCGATAAAATCCGTGATGAGGATTATTATATTCTCACCCTTGTCGCCATTGCGAAAGAGCTTCAGCGTGAAAAGCTGACCGAAGCGAAGGTGATTATCGCCGCAGGCTTGCCATTAACTTGGACAAGCGGACAGAAAAAAGACTTTGCCGCCTATCTCAGTAAAAACAAGGAGGTCTGTTTCACTTATCAGAAGGTGGACTATCATATCACGGTTGAGGGTGTCCGTATCTATCCGCAGGGGTACGCCGCCATTGCCGACTTTGCCACCACGATGAACGGTGTCAATATGGTTGCGGATATTGGCAACGGAACAATGAATATTCTGTATATGATAAACGGCAGACCGCAGGCGGGAAAGATGTATACCGAAAAGTTCGGCACTTATCAGTGTACTCTTGCGGTGCGGGAAATGTTTATGCAGAAAACCCAGCGTGAGATCAACGATGCTATTATCGAGGAAGTGCTTATTACGGGTGCGGCGAATATCGCTCCCGCCGATCAGAAAATCATCCGAGCCATTGCAACGGAATATGTAAAAGATATTTTCCGCAGACTTCGTGACCACGGATATGATGAAAACACTATGACGCTGTATGTCACGGGTGGCGGCGGGTGTCTTGTAAAGAATTTCAGCAAGGTAAACGCAGACCGTGTAAAGTTCGTAGATGATATTTCCGCCGCCGCAAAGGGTTATGAGTATATGGCGGAGATTCAGCTTAAATCGGGTACGGCGGTATGAGTGATTACCGTATCAACGTAAGATTTCACACTGATGTACCCGCCGAAAAGAATGCCGCCGAGTATCTGCAAGCCCTAAACAAATCCCGCAATAAGTTTATCGTGGATGCCGTCATTGCCTATATGAATAAGGAAAGCGCCGATAACGAAACTCTGCTTGAAAGCATACGGCAGATATTTAGGGAAGAAGTCCAAACGGTGGCGGTGGTGGCAGCGCCGTCTACCGCAGTAGCGGCTACGGCAGAACTGACAGAAGAACAAAAAGCGGAGAACGCAAAAAATGTCCTTGCGGATTTGGAAATGTTCGGCTGAGCCAAGATAGCCGATTTTGGCTCAAAAGAGCATTTTTATCGCATCCGCTGTGTCAAAGTGGCTCAATGAACCAAACCAAGAGAACGATATAAAAGTGAGTTTCGCTCCCTCACGGTGCAAGTCACGGATAATGGAAGATATACGCAAAATGCGTGTGTCTTACACCGTAACAAGCAGGGAACTTGTACGGCAAGTTCCAAATAAACAGTAAGCGTTTCCGCCTACTGTTCACCTTTAGGGGACACCCCTAATACCCCGATGACAGAAAGAAGGTATGTATATGAATAGAAATCCAAAAGAAAAGCCGTGTCGGTTATATCTTCGGATATCTCCGCAGGAGAAAAAGAAAATCACCGGACTCGCTGAGAGCTGCGGCATTCCCGTCGCTGAATATCTCCGTAAACGGGCATTGGGATACACTGTGAAAGCAGTTGTTCCCGATGCCTTTTATGTTTTCAATGAAAGATTAAGCGAACTGCTTAATTGTGAGTTATCTCCCGAAGTGGAAACGGCGGCACTAAAACTCTTTGACGATGTTTATGCCGAAATCATAGATACGCCCAAGCAAACGGCACGGCAGATACGCAAGGAGGTGGCACAATGGCAAGCACAGGCTTCTGGCCCGTCAAGTCCCGATTAAAGGAAGTTATCGACTATGCGGAGAACCCCGATAAAACCACCTATAAAAAGTTCTTGGACGAGGACTTGTGGGCGGCGCTCCGTTACGTGGAGAATGACCAAAAGACCGACCAAACAATGTATGTGTCGGGCATTAACTGTCCGAAGCAGAGAGCCTACCAATGTATGGTGGCAACCAAACGGCGGTATGGGAAACTTGGCGGCAATGTTGCTTATCACGGGTATCAGAGTTTTGTAGCAGATGAAGTCACTCCCGCTGAAGCGCACCGTATCGGTGTAGAAACGGCAAAACGAATGTGGGGCGCAAACTACGAGGTAGTCGTTACCACCCATCTCAATACCGATAATATCCACAATCATTTTGTGGTGAACTCAGTATCTTTCAAGACGGGCAGAAAATTTGAAAACCATATCCGTGACCACGTGGAGCTATGGCAGATCTCCGATGCAGTCTGTAAGGAACACGGAAAGTCTGTAATACCCTTTACGCATTTTTACGGTAATAAGAAAGCGTATTGGGTACAGAAGTCCGGCAAGCTCACCCATCGGGATATGCTGCGGCGGGATGTGGACGAAGCACTTTCCAAATGCTGTACCTTTAAGGAATTTGAATATTATCTTAAATGTCTTGGGTACAGATTTGAGCGTGACTTCCGTTATGAACACCCCTCTGTGATTGCAGACGGATGGAAACGGGCGGTGCGCATTTCAGGTCTTGGAGAGAAGTATTCACGGGAGGCAATGCGGCAAAAGCTCGTTGCCAACCAACGTATTCCCGAACTGTATGTGCTGATAACGCCCAAATGGAAACGAGCGCCGCTACTCAACTTTGAATACCAGATGCGGCAGGCGCAGAGGAAAGATACGGTACAGTTATTATTTGAACTGTTTATTGAAATCTTGAAGCTCTGTACGGGCAGCAATATCCAAGAAGCGGACAACCGACCACTCTCCCCGATGATGCGGGCAGAGGTACAGAAATTAGATAAATATATCGAGGAATACAAGCTCCTTTGCGACAACCACATTGAGTCGCCAAAGGAGCTTTTGTCATTTCAAGAAGATTTATCTGCTCGTATCTCGGAATTGGAACAGGAACGGTATGCCCTGCGGCTGAAGCTGCGCCGTGTGAAAACACCGGAAGAAGATGCCGCCCTGAAGGAGCAGGCAAAGGAGATCACAAAACAGATTACGCCTTTGCGAAAAGAATTAAAAGTCGCCCTGCGCATTGAGGAGCATATTCCGAGAATTAAGGAATTGCTTGATGCCGAGCGCAATATCGAACTGAAACACAACGGTTTAGTAAAAAAGAAAGAACGAGGTTATGAACGATGAAAAATACTAAGAAAAATATCTCTATTGAGAAACTACACCCCTTTGAGAACCACCCCTACAAGGTGCAGGACAATGAAGAAATGGATGCCCTTGCCGAAAGTATTAAGGCGCACGGCGTTGTATCTCCCATTATAGTCCGCCCCTTGGAAAACACCGCAGATGAATATGAAATCATATCCGGTCACAGACGGGTTATGGCAAGCAGAAAGGCAGGGATTACAGAAGTCCCTGCCTTAGTTGTTTCCCTTGACCGTAATGCGGCGGCAATCGTGCTTGTGGACAGCAACCTACACCGAGAGCATATTCTGCCGAGCGAAAAAGCCTTTGCCTACAAGATGAAGGCAGAAGCATTGGAGCATCAGGGATGGAAGTCTGACCTAACTTCGTGCCAAGTTGGCACGAAGTTAAGGACGGATGAGCAAATCGCCGCCGATGCTAATGATAGTGCAAGGCAGGTTCAACGCTATATCCGTCTTACCAACCTTATCCCCGAAATTCTGCAATATGTGGATGAAGGGCGTATTTCCTTTACTCCCGCCGTCGAGCTTTCCTATCTCAATGAGCAGGAACAGTATGACCTTTTGGAGCAGATGGAACTGAATGATTGCACCCCGTCATTATCTCAGGCTTGCCGCTTTAAGAAGATGAGCCAAGAGGACGGTCTGACTCCCGAAAGCATTGCAGAAATTATGAGCGAAGAAAAAGCCAATCAGCGGGAAATGTTCAAAGTCCCGATGGAGCGCATACGCCAATATGTCCCTAACGCCAACGCAAAGCAGGCTGAGGATTTTGTTTTGAAGGCTTGCGAGCATTACCGCAAATTCTTAATCCGTCAGCGCAATCGTGATGAAAGGTAAGGTGAAGAATATGAAAAAAGTAGATGTGTTATTCGATCCAACGGCGGTATATGTAACACCGCCCGAACCCATAGATGAAAATGAACCCGTTTGTCTTGCGGATTATATGATGCCCCGCAGTAATGAGTGCATCTTTGATTACAGCAAGGTGCGCCGCTTCGGTGAAGATACCTTCACTATGAAGATCGGCGGCACGACCTACGAGGTATCCACTCATTTTAATCCCAACGGCAGACAGTGCGTATTTGAACAATTTAAGGAACTGATATTGTCCGAGCAGCTATTGTGATGCTCGCACATTGGAAAAAGGCAATCGGGCATTGTAAAATATAAATACCCTTTTTGCAATGTCCGGTTGTCGGAAAGGAGATTATAAAATGACAACTGCAAACAATATTAAAGGACAAAATATAAACAACGATTTGATTACCGCCCTCTATTGTCGCCTTTCTGTTGAAGATATAAAGGATGATAAGAACAATAAGAGACGGAATATAGACGAATCTAACAGTATCAGCAACCAAAAGCAGATTCTTTCGGACTACGCTAAAAAACACGGATATACCAATACGATGTTTTTCGTGGATGACGGCATTTCGGGTACAAGTTTTGACCGTAGCGATTTTAACCGTATGCAACGTATGGTTGAAGAAGGTAAAATCGGTACAATCATCGTAAAAGACCTTTCCCGTTTTGGTCGTGAGCATATTGAGGGTGGTCGCCTTGCGGAAATCGTATATCCTACGCTCGGCGTTACCTTTATCTCCATCCACGAAAATGTCAATACCTCTACGGGCGAAGGTATGGAAATGATGCCGTTCTATAATATATTCAACGAATGGTATGCGGCGCAGACCTCCAAAAAGATCCATGCGGTATGGCAATCCAAAGCAGACAACGGCAAACGCATTTCTTCTACTGTTCCTTACGGTTACGTTAGGGATGCAGATGATAAGGAAAAATGGCTGATTGACGAGCCTGCGGCGGCAGTTGTGCGAAAAATATACGAACTGTGCCTTGCAGGGCGTGGCCCGTCACAGATCGCACGTCAGTTGGAGAATGAGCGTGTGTTAGTCCCTTCAGCTTACTATGAATCTGTCGGCAGAAAGCACTCGCAGAAAGTTCCGCTTAATCCGTATAATTGGGATCAGGCAACGGTTGTGGGCATCTTGGAAAACAGACAATACACCGGATGTGCCGTCAACTTCAAAAGCACCACCGTCAGTTACAAGGTTCACAAGGTTATTCATAACCCCGTTGACCAACAGCAGATTATTCCCAATATGCAGGAGCCGATCATCAGCGAGGAAGTATGGCTGAGAGTGCAGGAACTTCGTGAAAACCGCCGCCGAAATACAGCAACAGGCAGAACAAGTCTGTTTTCGGGGTTGGTATTCTGCCCCGATTGCGGTGCAAAACTTCATTTCTGTGCGGCAAAGAGTCTAAAGCCAAATCAAGAATTTTTCCGTTGTGCCAACTACAAGGATGGCAGAGGAACTTGCAAAATCCATTATATCCGCAATGTAGCACTTGAAAAAATCGTGCTTGAAGCAATCAGCGATATGGCTGACTTTGTTCGCTGTCACGAGAGCATTTTTCTGTATATGATAGCGAAGAAAAACAAAGCAATGCAAAAGGCTGAATTTGAACGGCTGAAAAAGACGGTTGCTAACAGTAAAGTTCGCTTGGGCGAATTGGATAAGCTGATGGCAAAGTTGTATGAGGATAATGTTCTTGGGCGTGTAACCGATGATTTTTTCCAAATGATGATGAAAAATTACGAACGGGAACAAAAGGAACTCACAAAGGCTGTTGCCGATGGTGAACAAGTGTTGCAATCCTCGGAACAGAAATCTGCTGATACAAGGCTTATAATCCGTACCTTCAGAGAAATGACGGATATTACGGAACTGACACCGATTATTGTGAATAAGCTGGTTGAACGCATTGAAGTTCACAATAACGATAAGTCCAGCGGTCATTGCTATGTAAAAGTAGATATTTACTTCACAGGTGTAGGAATGATCTCAATCCCAAGTGAAGAAGAACTCCTTGCTATGATGGAAGATATACGAAAGAATCCGGAGGAATACCGCCTTGCAGCATAGCAAAAGGAAACGGTGCAACCCCTTTTACGGGGTTACACCGTACCTTACATAAAATACTTCCTTACGTGGTCTGTCCTAAAGCTATGTCCTGTTTTTTGTTTGAAAGTAAAAACGGGATTCGAACCCTTATAATCTTTTGCAAGACGAAGTCTTGTCAAAAGAAGTCTATAATAGGATAGTTTGCGGAGCAAACTCGAGGGCGAACGAAGTGAGCCGAGTCCCTTAGAGGCAAGACCTGTCCCTGTGCGCAACAAATTTGATATAAAATCACATTCTGTCAGCAGTTTTTACAGAGTTGTTTAATCATAATATTTTAATTCAAAACAAACCTCCGTTATATTCAGCTTGAATTTTGAATATGCGAATTGCACTGACTATTAACCCTATAAGCAATATTGTAGCACCTACAACCGATATAACCTTAACTTGATAAAATAGGCTTAAAAACGAGTGAATTATAATAGGAATGCTCATTTCTGCTAACGCCGTACCAATTGCTCCCGAATAGTTTTCAACATCTGTTACGTTTTTGTAGTGATATGAATGCAGCAGAGATAAATTTCCGCCTTTTATTATTAAGCCGACAATCAAAACTGCTGCTGCAATCACAATCGAAATAACCGATGTTAAAATGTTTTCAACTTCAATTTCGGTTTTAAAGGCTTCAAAAAGGTTTTTTGCAAGAATAATTAAAACCGGCGATATAGCAATTATAAGTAACAGCGTATAAATCGCAACCTGCTTTTTCTGCTTTTTATTAGCCCGCTCATTTTTTCGGATAGCCTCAAGCACATTTTCATCTGCAGTTGTTGACAGTTTTTCAATATCTATTCTTTTTCCCGAAAGTAATTCGTTTACGCTAACCGAAAAGAACTCGCTTAAAGCCATTAGTGACGATACATCAGGATAGCCTTTTCCTGTTTCCCAACGAGAAATTGCTTTGTCAGAAACGTTCAATACCTCTGACAAATCTTTTTGTGTCATTTCTCTTTCGTTGCGTAATTTTGCTATAAACGCGCCGCATTTTGTTGCATCCATAAAAACACCGCCTTTTATTTTACCTAAAGAATAGCATTACAAGCCTAATAAGGCAACCTATGAATCGTAGAATGCGGAAAAACATTTGGCAACAGACAACCGTAAGGTCTATCCCTACAGCACAATATATTTTTCTGTTTGATAACTACAGTTAATATATTTGTAAATTCCCTCGGCAGGGACAAGCTCCTGCCATACACTGCGGGATATTATTAGCAATTTGTGCTGCATTTTTTTATTACACAACATTCCTCTTTTCACTTTTCGCTTTTTTCAGCCCGTAAGGGCTTGCCGCCGTCATACCGCGCAGGATGAAAACAGCAAATGCAAAAGTGCATCTGAAAAAGTTAAATAACAAACCGAAACAGAGTGGTAGTGAACCAAAGCTGTTAACGGTAACCATTTATGTTTGCCTTTCGACGAGGGGGATTAACTTCAAGCAGTAATGGGGTTGACTGCTGGGCAAGAAATGAAGAAATGGTTGACTGGATTGCTATTCAATATCCTAAGATTAAAAAGGTATTTCAGCAGTTAGGTTGTGATGAATAATTATGAATAAGTTACTGATTGCAAAAATTTTCTCAACAAATAATTTTATCCGACAGCTTAAGCTGCACTCTTTGTGTCATTCGATGACGTCTTGTCCGAATACCGTTTTTGTGATAAAATATATATTATTAAAAATATGTTTGTAGGGCGATATAAGATAAAACCGCCTGTAAAAATACTGATTATAAGGAGAATTATATGGAGCTTATACGTTTGAGAGACAGCAGGGGAAAAATATTTGATACCGCAATGAAGCTCTATGAAAAAAGCTTCCCGAAATACGAGCAGAGGTCATATGACGCACAGCAGAGGGCCATGTATGATGAGCAGTTCCATTTTGACCTTATATACGATGATGGCGAATTTATAGGCGAAGTGCTTTATTGGGATACCGACAGCTTTATATATATTGAGCATTTTTGCATTTTATCCGAAAAGCGCAACCGCAAGTACGGAGAGCGCACACTCTCGATGCTGCAAGGCTGCAATAAAACTATTATTTTGGAAATCGACCCGCCGAAGGATGAAATATCCGTTCGCCGTCGCGGATTTTATGAGCGAAACGGATTTACATTAAACGACTTTGAGCATTTCGCACCGGCTTACACAAGGGGTGGCTCTGATTTTGAGCTTAAGATTATGACGTATCCCGGTAAAATCTCAAAGGAACTGTATGATGATTTTTATGAGTTCCTTTGTGCCAAGGTAAAAATGTACATTTGACGGCGGTGCTTTTAACGGCGTGAGCTGTAAAGGTTGAATTCCGCCGTGATACATATTGAGTTAAACGTCGCTGTTAAAAAATGCACGCGTTTCTTTGTGAAAATAAATATCTATTTACAGAATATATTGATTTTTTTACTCTTTTGTTGACATTGCACATAAAAATGTTATAATAAAAGCACTATGATTTAAATGAGGTGGAACAATATGGGAGCTAAAAAAACCGTAATGCTGACCGGTGCCTCCGGTCATATGGGTTTCCACGGCTTTAAGGAACTTTACGCTAAGAAAGATAAGTTTAATCTTGTTCTTTTACTTCGCGGAAGTGAAAAAAACCGTGTTAAATTCAAGGATTTTGAAAATGATCCTTCAGTCAGAATAGTTTGGGGCGATCTTACAAACTATGAGGATGTTCTCAACGCAGTAACAGGTTCTGACTATATTCTTCATGTAGGCGGTATGGTTTCTCCGGCAGCTGACTGGAAACCGTACAGAACACAGAAAACAAATATAGGTGCTGCTCAGAATATCTGCAAGGCAGTTCTTGCTCAGCCGGATCCCGACGCAGTTAAGGTCTGCTACATAGGCACCGTTGCCGAAACAGGCGGTCGTAACTATCCTATCCATTGGGGACGTTGCGGCGATCCGCTCAAGGTTTCGGTATATGACCATTATGCTGTTTCTAAGTGCATAGCAGAGCGTGTATTCGTTGAGAGCGGTATTAAGAATTGGGTTGTTATGCGTCAGTCGGGCATACTTTATCCCAACATTCTTAAAAATATGGATCCTATTATGTTCCACGTTCCGATCAACGGCGTTCTTGAGTGGTGCACCGTTGAGGATTCGGGTCGTTTGCTTGCCAACCTCTGCGATGAAGATGCAAAAGGCAACCTCGGTTCCGATTTCTGGAATCACTTCTACAATATAGGTTCAGGTAAGGAATACAGAATTTCAAACTATGAGTTTGAGTGCCTTCTTCTCGGTACTCTCGGTCTTGCAGGCCCCGAAAAGCTCTTTGACCCCAACTGGTTTACAACGAAGAACTTCCACGGTCAGTTCTATGCAGACGGCGATAAGCTTGAAAACTTCCTTCACTTCCGTGAGAACCTCCCCGTTAAGGATTACTTCAACCGTCTTGCAGATCAGGTTGAATTCTACTTCAAAATTCCGAGATATCTTCCGAAGAACCTCGTTGCAGCTTGCGCGAAGCCCTTTATGAAGAAGATTGCCAAGACTCCGGACTTCGGTACTCTTGACTGGGTTGAAAAGAACAACAAGCAGCGTCTTGACATCTACTTCGGCGGCATGGACGAGTGGAAGAAGATCCCGTCAAAGTGGGAAGATTTCGACATCATCAAGTTCGATAAGGATAACAGCGCGGCTGAGCAGTTTAAGCTTGACCACGGTTATGATGAGACAAAGCCCGAAGCAGAGCTTGACATTGAGGATATGAAGCAGGCTGCTAAATTCCGCGGCGGCGAGTGTCTCTCCGAGACAATGACAAAGGGTGATATGGCTACTAAGCTTAAATGGAAATGCGGCCACTGCGGCGCAGAATTCGAAGCAAGCCCCGCTCTTATACTTCTCGGCGGACATTGGTGCCCCGAGTGCTATATCCCGCATAAGGCTTGGGATTATGATGCTATCGCCAAGACAAACCCGTTCTTTGCTCAGGTTTGGTATCCGAACCACAGAAAAGACGAGAACAACCGTTACGACTTTGACGAGCTGTTCCACATAGACGGTGTTGCTTGGGACGACATTAAGAGATAATTTTGCAGAATTGCAAAAAAGAACCGTGAGGTCTTATGACTTCACGGTTCTTTTTTTTTACATGATTATTCTATTCCGATAACCTTGTAATCCTTGTCCTCAACGGCTTTCTTGAGAACGTCATTGTCGATTTCACCTTTAAGAGTAACCTTTGCGGTACCGCTTACATGGCTTACTTCGGCTGACTCAACCTCGGGTAATTCTTCAAGAGCTTTCTTGACTGCAGCTTCACAATGTCCGCACATCATACCTTCGATTTTAATTGTCTTTTCCATAGCTTTTGATTCCTCCGTTACATTTTTTAAATGCTTTTTTATTTTATGGTCGTGGCTTGCGTCACGAAGCTTAAACAGATTAAGTCTCAGGGCATTGGTTACAACGCAGAAGCTTGAAAGGCTCATTGCCGCAGCTCCGAGCATGGGGTTCAGCGTAAGTCCGAGAGGAATAAATACGCCGGCGGCTATCGGAATACCTATCGTGTTGTAGAAGAACGCCCAAAACAGGTTTTCGTGTATATTTCTAAGCGTCGCTCTGCTGAGCCTTATGGCTGCGGGCACATCGGAAAGACGACTCTTCATCAGAACGACGTCGGCTGCATCTATGGCAACATCTGTGCCTGCACCTATGGCTAAGCCTATGTCGGCTCTTGTAAGGGCGGGCGCGTCGTTTATTCCGTCGCCGACCATTGCCACCTTGCCGAGCTTTTTGAGCTTTTTGATTGCCTCTTCTTTACCGCTCGGTAAAACCCCTGCGATTACTTCGTCAACACCGGCTGATTTACCTATTGCGTTTGCGGTACGCTCGTTGTCGCCCGTGAGCATCACAACGCGTATTCCCATATTCCTGAGCTCTTTAACGGCTTTAGGGCTGTCGTCTTTAATGACGTCCGCCACGGCTATAATGCCGAGAAGCTTCCCATCTAAAGCGAAGAAGAGGGGAGTTTTACCATCGCCTGACAGCCTTTCGGCAATTTCCTTGATGCCGGGCGATATTTCGGCCTTTGTTTTTATGAAATTGAGATTACCTGCGAATATATCTTTTCCGTTTACGGTGCCGCTGAGGCCGTTTCCGGGCAAAGCTTTAAATACAGATACGTCGTCGCAGATGATACTTTTGCTCTCCGCATATGAAATTACAGCCTTTGCAAGCGGATGCTCACTCTTCTTTTCAAGAGACGCCGCAGCTTTAAGAAGCTCATTTTCTGTTGTTTCACCGTTTGGGATAATGTCCGTAACTCTCGGCTCGCCCTTTGTTATTGTGCCGGTCTTGTCGAGTGCCACAATCTGTATTCTGCCTGTTTCCTCAAGAGACGCCGCTGTTTTGAAAAGAATACCGTTCTTTGCGCCGAGACCGCTGCCCACCATTATCGCAACCGGAGTCGCAAGACCTAAGGCGCACGGGCATGATATTACGAGAACCGAAATTCCGCGTGCAAGCGCATAGCCTACGCCGTGACCGAGCAGAAGCCATATTACGGTTGTGATTACCGCGATAATTATTACAGCCGGGACGAATATGCCCGAAACCTTATCCGCGATTTTTGCTATCGGGGCCTTTGTGGCTGCGGCGTCGCTGACCATTTTAATGATTTGCGATAGGGTTGTGTCCTCACCTACGTGTATGGCACGGCATTTCAAAAATCCCGACCGATTGACGGTTGCCGCCGAAACCTTGTCTCCTGCGGCTTTGTCTACAGGAATGCTCTCACCGGTAAGCGCCGATTCGTCTACGGCACTTTCACCCTCGATTATCACACCGTCTGCCGGTATACTCTCGCCGGGACGTACTAAGAATATATCGTCTTTTTGTACCGTGTCAATAGGCACGGTCTTTTCTTCGCCGTCTTTTAAAATTACCGCACTTTTTGGTGCGAGCTTCATAAGACTCTTTAATGCGTCGGTCGTTTTGCCCTTTGAGCGCGCCTCAAGGGTCTTGCCCACGGTTATAAGTGTGAGAATCATAGCGGCGGACTCAAAATAAAAGTCCATCATATAGGTGCTTACAGCCTGCATATCGCCGCGTGTCTGAGCGTCTGTCATCATAAAGAGAGCATAAGTGCTGTATACGAATGCGGCGGTTGAACCGAGGGCTACGAGGGTATCCATATTCGGGGCTCTGTGCCACAGACTTTTAAAACCGCTGATAAAGAACTTTTGGTTTATTACCATAATTATAACGGTAAGCAAAAGCTGAGTAAGTCCCATTGCAACGTGATTGCTGTTATAAAAAGAGGGGAGGGGCCATCCCCACATCATATGACCCATCGAAAAATACATCAGGATTATAAGAAATCCGACGGACCAAAACAGGCGCTTTTTGAGCTTTGGTGTTTCTGTGTCGCGGAGTGCGGATTCATCGGCACTCTCGGCGGCTTTACTTCCGCCTTTCTTAGATGCTCCGTAGCCGGCTTTTTGTACTGCGGATATTATTGCTTTGTCCGATGCCGTCCCTTCAACGCCCATGGAGTTGGTGAGTAAACTGACTGAACACGACGTTACGCCGGGCACTTTTGATACCGCTTTTTCAACTCTCGCAGAACACGCCGCACAGCTCATACCGGTGACGTTATACTGTGTCATTATTTTTTTACCTCCCGTGTCTTTACGGAAACAGCCTTGTAGCCTGCCGATTCAACAGCGTTTTTGAGCGTTTCGTCGTCAATTTCTCTGTCGAGCGAAACAACCGCTTCTTTTTTGCGAAGATTTACTCTCGCCGAAGCTCCGTCTATTTTGTTTATAGCTCGCTCAACGCGATTCCGGCAGTTTTCGCAGCTCATTCCGTCTATCGAAATTATCTTTTCTTCCGTTACGGGGCCGTCGAGCTTTTTGTGCTCGGGTCTTAATTCTCCGCCGCCACCGCAACAGCCGCCCTGACCTTTAAAGTGTTTCGCGCCGGAAACCGCCGCCAATACCACAATTGCTATGAGAATTATTATTAAAACAACATTCATTATATTTTACCGTTCTTTCTTTATTTCATAAGCTTTTGAAGTGTAACCACAAGCTCGTCAATCACTTCGTCTTTGCCGTTCCTAATATCGTCGGCAACGCATGTTCTTATGTGATTTGCAAGCAGTTCTTTATTAAAAGCATTTATCGCGGCGTTTACGGCGGCAGATTGTATGAGTATATCCGGGCAGTAAGCGTTGTTTTCCACCATGCCTTTTATTCCGCGGATTTGCCCCTCGATTCGGTTAAGCCTGTTTATAAGCTTTTTATATTCCTCGGGGGAACGCTCTTTTTTTCGCTGTGAGCAGTGACAGCACTTTTCTTTTTCCATGAACCACACCTCGTTTCTATACCCTTAGGGGGTATCTTGAGTATATACCCGTGAGGGGTATGTTGTCAAGTCTGATTTATTTTTTTGTTTTTATATGTGACTATGCTATGGCAAAACAAAAAAATACCGGAGTCTTTTTGCGACTCCGGTAATATCATTAAACCGTATTATTTCTTTATGCTCTCTATGGTAAAGGAATAAGCATATTTCTTGTTTGGATGGAGTATATACGGCTCACGCACGTGTGCGTCACCGGGCATATCTCCGCCTACGCCGAGCTGAGTTAAATCAAAGTTAAACGTCGTAATATCCTTGTGCTTTAACTCATGAATATGCGTGGCTTTCTCAAGCTCATTCTGCGTGTAATGCCAGGCGCTGAATGCGAGCGGAGTGTTGTACGGAGCGGTAAATTTAAGGCCCTTGCCGTCCTTGTCGGTTATTTCGACATAACGGACGTCAACTCTGTTGCCGTTTTCCTGCGGACGCATATAGTGGTGCTCAAGGTCGTCAACGCTCATCTCGTGAATAGCTATTTTGCCGCCGGTTTTACGGTCTATATATGTTTCCTGTGGACCTCTGCCGTACCACTTTACATAGTTGAGTTCGGGTATAAGCCCCATCTGCGTACCGAATCTCAGAAGTGTAAAGGCCTTGGGAGTACCCTCGTGGTTGACCTCGATTTTGCCGTCGGGATAGATAATATATTTCGATTTAACGCCCGAGAATGAGAATACTGCCCAGTCTACATATATGATGATTTCACCGTTTGCGCCCTCATCTATGGCTGTTATTGTGCCCTGTGCCGTATCGGTTGCGGTTCTCCATGTGTAATACGGATGAAGCGGAATAAGGAAGGGAACAAAGTTTGTAAGTGAAAAGTCGTTGTCGATAAGCGCGCGGAAGTAATTCGGCTTCAAGGGAGTTTTTAAATATTCCTTGCCGTCAAAGCGCAGCGAAACTATTTTGCCGTCGGTAACCTTTACCGTGAAGTTTTCACCCTGAATTGTAGCTGTTGTGCCTATCTGAACGCATTGAAGTTTACCCTTTGAATTATCGGGAAGAGCTTCGGGCATCTTCTTTAGAATTATCTGGTCAAACGACTGTTCATAGCCCTTTTCGCAGTAACGCTCCTTGTTTTTGCGAAGGAATGAGAATGTGATAATGCACTCGGCGTTCGGAAGATTATCGGAAGAGAACGGCACCGTGATGTCCTTTGAAGAGAGCGGGGGAACCGAAAGATTGTCGATAATACCCGATTCAATCTCTTTGCCGTTTGCGGTTACGGTCCATTTAAGGTCGAATTCCGAAAGGTCGGTGAATAAGTGCTTGTTTTTAACGGTAAATTCTTTCTTTTCAAGGTCTTTTTCAATAACCTTCATTTCGGCGTAAACCTTTTTGACCTCATATGCCGACGGGTGAACCTTTCTGTCGGCGGCAATTATACCGTTTGCACAGAAGTATGTGTTACTGCCTGTCATAGCGGTTGTGTTGGGAAGCTGGAAGGGTCTGCGCGGCTCTGATTTTTCAAAGTCAGTACCGTAAAGCCAATGATCTCCGTCGGGAGCCTTGTAGCGAAGAGACTGGTCTACGAAGTCCCAAATAAATCCACCGCACATATTGTCGTATTTCTCGAAATCATCCATATATTCCTGGAAGTTGCCGAGGCTGTTTTCCATTGCGTGCGCATATTCGCATAGTATTACGGGCTTCGTGTAAGCCTCTTTCGGAATGGGCTTTGAATCTGCGGCGAGCTGGTTTGCAACGTTATCGTAAAGGCTTATGGTGATTGGCTCGCGATTGCCGAGCTTTTCCATAATGTCGGGGAGGGGATACATTCTCGATATAACGTCGCTCTTTGTTAGGTCAAAATCGCCCTCATAGTGGAACTGCCTCGTTTTGTCAAGCTCCAAAGCGGCTTCCTTCATCTTAGCGAAGTTTGTGCCGTCGCCGGCCTCATTGCCGAGTGACCACATAAATACGCAGGCGTGGTTTCTGTCGCGAAGTACCATTCTCTGCATTTTGTCCACAACCGCATTAGTCCATACGGGATTGCTTCCGGGAACGCCCTTTCTGCGGACGCCGTGACTTTCCATATCGCATTCGTCCATAACATAGAAACCGTATTCGTCGCAAAGCTCATAGAAGAACGGATCGTCAGGATAGTGAGAAGTGCGGATGGAATTTATGTTGCAGCGTTTCATTATGTCGAGATCCTGATAATATCTCTCCTTCGGAACCGCCCAACCGTGATCCGGGTCGAAATCGTGACGGTTTACACCGCGAATCATCAAAGGCTGGCCGTTAAAGAGAATTTTTTCTCCTACTATCTCAACCTTTTTGAAACCGAAACGGATTGACTTGTATGTTGTTGTTTTACCGGTTTTAAGCTCGATAACAAGAGTGTAGAGCTCCGGAGTTTCGGCACTCCATTTGAGCGGGTTTTTTATTACCGCTTCAAGGTTTATTGTTTTGCTGTCTTTTCCGGCAACCGTGAATTCCTCCGAACCCAACTTTTGCTTTTTGCCGTCTTTTTCAATATAAGCACTGAGCTTTGAAGCTTTGTCTTCGTCGTCGTAATTTATGATTTTTGCTTCAAGCTTCGTATCGCTGTCCTTGTAATCCTTATCAAGGTCGGTTGTTATAAAGAAGTCGCGAAGACAGGTCTTGGGCTCGGCGAAGATATATACCTCTCTGTAAAGACCGCAGAGAAGCCACATATCCTGATCCTCTATGTACTGAGCGTCGCTGTAACGATAGCATTTTACGGCTACCTCGTTGATTCCGTTCTTAACATATTTTGTGATGTCAAATTCGTGCGGAGTCATGGAGCCTTGAGAATAACCTACAAAGCTTCCGTTTATATATACCTCGATTGCGGATTTGGCTGCGCCGAAGTGTAAAAATATTTCTTTTCCGTCGAAGTTTTCGGGTAGGGTAAATGCGCGTCTGTAAAGACCGATTTCCTGCATATTGTGATCAATGCAGGGGATTTTGCTCTTTTGACGGCTGATAGCCCTCGGAAAGGTACTTGCATAGTAATACGGAGCACTGCCCGTACCCTCCGTTTGCCAAACCGACGGAACGGTTATGTATCGCCAATCCGAATCATCAAAGCTCGGCTCATAAAAATCAGGCGGACAGTTGTCTATGCCCATCTGCCAATGGAATTTCCATTTTCCGTTAAGAGTTACCTTGTAAGGCGACTCTTTTCTTTCCGCGGCGTCGAGCGCATTATCATAAGAAAAAGCGATAACGTGGCCGTCCTCTTTGTTTCTCTTGATAACGGCGGGATTTTCCCAATCGTATCTTTTTTTGATCTCCATTTTCTTCTCCAATCTTTTTATACTGAATTTATACAAACAAATTAATAACAGCTTATTCCTTTTCCGTATCCTGCTTGTATGCGAGATATTCTATAAATTGCCTTGCGGTCCTCGGACTTCTGCCGCCGGCTCTCAAAGCGTGAGCCTCCGCTTTCATTATAAGCTTGTCCTCCGGCATATTTATGCCGTATTTTTTTGCAAGTTCAACAACAATGCCCGAATACAGATTTTTGTCCGGTCTTGAAAACGTGATTTGCAAGCCGAATCTTGCCGAAAGGCTTGTAAGCTCCTGCATCGTATCCTGAATATGAACATCGTCTCCGTCTCGGTCGGCAAAGCTCTCCTTGACGAGATGACGGCGGTTTGATGTTGCGTATATCGCTATGTTTTTGGCCCTGCCGTTTACGCTGCCCTCCAAAATAGCCTTCAGCGCACCGAAGTCCTCATCGTTTTTGGTGAAGCTCAAATCATCTATAAATATTATGAATTTAAGCGGATTGCCAGATATTCTGTCCATTATGTCCGGCAGGGAATAGAGCTGATTTTTCTTAACCTCGATAAGTCTCAAACCGTCATCCTTAAATTCGTTCGCTATTGCTTTTACGGTACTGCTCTTACCGCTTCCGGCGTCGCCGTATAAAAGAACATTATTGCACGGTTCTCCCTTTAAAAGAGCCTTTGTGTTATCAATTACCTCGCTGCGCTCGCGCTCGTAACCGGAAAAATCCGAAAGTCTTTGCGTGTCGGGGTATTTAACAGGCACAATATCACCGTTTTTAATGATAAAGACGTGGTATTTTGCCCATATGCCGTATCCGGTTTTGGATATGTTTTTTATTCTGGAGAGATAAATGCTTTTTACATCGGTTTTCTCGGTAGTCCAGCCGGGGAGAGACTCATTTTCGAGGCGCAGGCTCTTTTTAACATCGTCCGACCGCACAGCTGCCAATTCGTTAAGCGTGTCAAGCTCCATATTCAGAGCCTCGTCATAATGGCTGCCGAGCTTTTTGTGACCGTACTTTAATATGTAAGCGTTTTCGTCCTCAAGAACGGCGTTTAAAACATATTTTGAAAAATTATCGGTTTCCGCAAATAGTTTCGAGAGAAAATCGGCATATAAGTAAACCTCTTCTTTTTCGCTCTTTTGTTCATCGGCAAGCTCGGTGAACGATTTGATGACCTCGTCATTTAACAGATTTCTGAAAATGACAAGAGAAAAGAGCTTGTGCGAAAGCTCTTCAAAATTCAACATAATACAATAACATCTCCGAAAATAATCAAAAAAGACTTGACATATGCCATTGACAAGCATATAATAATAAACTGCTATAAAATGGAAGCATATGCTCTTGTCGTTTTTTTGTATTAGTAGTTTATCACAAAAAATCAATTAAATCAATAGCATATCACAATCAATTATTATAGTAATCTCCCGCCGGGTTGCAATTTGTCAATACCCTTGATTTTTGCGGTCGGCGTTTGGAATAATTTTGCGAACGGAGAGTGATAAGCCCTATGGTGAATGTCAAACCAGTAAAACTCGGAAGAAACACACGCATGAGCTTTTCTAAAATCAATGAGGTAATGGAGATGCCCAACCTCATCGAGGTACAGAAAAATTCCTATCAATGGTTTCTTGACGAAGGTCTGAAGGAAGTATTCCGCGATGTCGCAGATATTACGGACTATTCCGGCAACCTTGTTTTGAGCTTTGTCGATTACAGAATGGACGATGCTCCCAAATATACCGTCAAGGAATGTAAAGAGAGGGACGCGACATATGCTGCTCCTTTAAGAGTTACTGCAAGGCTGCTCAACAAAGAAACGGGCGAAATTAAAGAAAGCGAAGTCTATATGGGCGATTTCCCGCTCATGACAGACAGCGGTACCTTCGTAATCAACGGTGCGGAGCGCGTTATCATTTCGCAGCTTGTCCGTTCTCCCAGCGTGTACTACGGTATGACGCATGATAAAACGGGTAAAGAGCTCTACTCGACTACTGTTATCCCCAACAGAGGCGCATGGCTCGAGTACGAAACTGACCAGAACGACCTGTTTTATGTAAGAATTGATAAGAACAGAAAGATTTACATCACTACCTTTATCAGAGCACTCGGACTTTCCTCAAACGAAGAGATACTTGACTTTTTCGGCTATGACGAGAGAATCAAGGCTACTCTCGAAAAGGATACTACCATAAATACCGAGCAGGCTCTTATCGAAGTATACAAGAGACTGCGTCCCGGCGAGCCTCCCACACTCGAGACTGCTCAGGCACAGATTGATAATCTCTTCTTCGATCCGCACAGATACGACCTTTCAAGAGTAGGTCGCTATAAATACAATAAAAAGCTTGCAATCTCCGCTCGCATAGCCGGCTTTAAGGCTGATGAACCGATTATCAGCAATCTTACCGGTGAGATACTTGCGGAGCCTGGCGAAACCATAACCCACGAGCTTGCTTACAGAATAGAGCAGGAGGGAGTTAATACCGCCGTTATAGTAACTCCGGAGGATAAAACCGTTAAGGTCTATTCAAACGGTATGGTTGACATCGGTGAGTATGTTCCCATGTTCACAGAGGCTGAGCTTGAGGATATCGGCATTAACGAGAAGGTACGCTTTACCGTGCTTCAGGAAGTGCTCGAAAAGTGCGGCGACGATAAGGATGCGCTTTCCGAAGAGCTTTCGGCTCGTTGCGACGACCTTATTCCGAAGCATATCATAATTGATGATATAATGGCTTCTATCAACTACCTCAACTGCATTGCGGACGGCGTAGGCACAACGGATGACATAGACCATCTCGGCAATCGTCGTATCCGTTCCGTCGGCGAGCTTCTTCAGAATCAGTTCAGAATAGGCTTTTCCAGAATGGAGAGAGTTGTAAAAGAAAGAATGACTCTTCAGGCGCAGGAGCCCGATAAGGTAACTCCCGCCGCTTTGATAAATATTCGCCCCGTTATGGCGGCTATAAAAGAGTTCTTCGGTTCGTCTCCGCTTTCTCAGTTCATGGATCAGACAAACCCCCTCGCAGAGCTTACTCATAAGAGAAGACTTTCCGCTCTCGGTCCCGGCGGTCTTTCACGTGACCGTGCAGGATTCGAGGTTCGTGACGTTCATTACAGCCACTACGGCCGTATGTGCCCCATAGAGACCCCCGAAGGACCGAACATCGGACTTATCTCTTATCTTGCAACATTTGCAAGAATCAATAAATACGGCTTTATTGAGGCTCCGTTCCGCCGCATAGATAAGGAAACGGGAACGGTACTTGATGAGGTCACCTATATGACCGCAGACGTCGAGGATAACTACATGGTAGCTCAGGCTAACGAGCCTCTCGACGAAAACGGCAAATTCAAGCGCAAAAAGGTCAATGCCCGTTATCGTGACGAGTTTATGGAGATTGAGGCTTCAGAAGCCGACTACATGGACGTATCGCCGAAGATGGTAGTTTCCGTTGCAACCGCAATGATTCCTTTCCTTGAGAATGATGACGCAAACCGTGCACTTATGGGTTCAAACATGCAGAGACAGGCGGTTCCGCTTCTCACAACCGAGTCTCCCATAGTAGGAACCGGTATGGAATACAAGGCGGCGGTCGATTCGGGCACCGTAGTTCTCGCAAAGCGCGCCGGTACCGTAACCAAGGCTGATGCGGAAACTGTTGAAATCACTACGGATGACGGTTCGGTTGACCATTATGACATAATCAAATTTATGCGTTCTAACCAGGGCACATGCATAAATCAGCGCCCGATAGTTTCCGAGGGTCAAAAGGTTGAGGCTCATGAGGTTATAGCCGACGGTCCCGCAACCTCGAACGGCGAAATTTCACTCGGTAAGAATGCGCTTATCGGCTTTACCACTTGGGAAGGCTACAACTACGAGGACGCTGTTCTTATCAACGAAAAGCTTGTCCGCAACGATGTTTATACTTCAATTCATATAGAGGAATATGAGCTTGAGTCGAGAGATACCAAGCTCGGACCGGAAGATATTACGAGAGATATCCCGAACGTCGGTGAAGACGCTCTTTCCGACCTTGACGAAAACGGCATAATCCGTATCGGTGCCGAGGTTCACTCGGGCGATATACTTGTCGGTAAGGTAACGCCTAAGGGCGAGACGGAGCTTACCGCCGAGGAGAGACTTCTCCGCGCAATATTCGGCGAAAAGGCAAGAGAGGTTCGCGATACTTCCCTTCGTGTACCGCACGGCGAATACGGCATAGTAGTAAACGTCGAAGTGTTTACAAGAGAAAACAGCGACGAGCTCAGCCCCGGCGTTAATAAAGTAGTACGCTGCTACATCGCTCAGAAACGTAAGATTTCCGTCGGCGATAAGATGGCAGGCCGTCACGGTAACAAGGGTGTTGTTTCAAGAATACTTCCGCAGGAGGATATGCCGTTCCTTGATGACGGTACTCCGCTTGACATTCTTCTTAACCCCCTCGGCGTACCCTCCCGAATGAACATCGGTCAGGTGCTTGAGGTTCATCTCGGCTTTGCTTACCGCAAGCTCGGTCAAAAAATCGCAACGCCGGTATTTGACGGTGCGCATGAATCCGATATTCGCGAGGCTCTTAAAGAGGCAGGCTACCGTGAGGACGGTAAGTCGATACTTACCGACGGCAGAACGGGTGAAAAGTTTGACAACCCCATAACCGTAGGCGTTATGTACTTCCTTAAGCTCCACCATCTTGTTGACGATAAGATTCACGCAAGAAGCACGGGTCCGTATTCACTCGTTACCCAGCAGCCCTTGGGCGGTAAAGCTCAGTTCGGCGGTCAGCGTTTCGGTGAGATGGAGGTTTGGGCCCTTGAGGCTTACGGCGCAGCTTATACTCTTCAGGAAATTCTCACCGTTAAGTCGGACGATGTTGTGGGCCGTGTAAAGACTTACGAGTCGATAGTCAAGGGTCTCAACGTTCCGAAGCCCGGTATTCCGGAGTCGTTCAAGGTTCTCATTAAGGAGCTTCAGTCGCTTGCTCTTGACGTCAAGGTTCTTGACGCAAATAACGAGGAGATTGACCTTAAACAGACCTACGACGACGATGATGTTACTCCTACGATGGCTGACAACGAAGCATTTTCAGAGGTCAACGACGCTTCTTATGATGACGGTTATATTCCTGACAGAGAAGAAGACGCCGACGAATACGAGAATGACGATTATACAAGCGATTCCGAAGACGGTTTTGATTCGGATGACCTCAATGACGAGGATTTCTGATTTCACGTTTCGCAGATTTCTGAAAATTAATGGAAGAAAGGTAAAGAGCCAATGGAAAATATAACCTTTGAATCAATAAAAATCGGTCTTGCTTCACCCGAACAGATCAGAGAGTGGTCTTACGGCGAGGTCAAAAAGCCCGAAACCATAAATTATCGTACCTTAAAGCCCGAGCGCGACGGACTTTTCTGCGAAAGGATATTCGGACCCACAAAGGACTGGGAGTGCCATTGCGGAAAATACAAGAGAATTCGCTATAAGGGTAAAATATGCGAGCGCTGCGGAGTTGAGGTTACCAAATCCAAGGTAAGACGCGAGAGAATGGGCCATATCGAGCTTGTCGCTCCCGTTTCGCATATTTGGTATTTCAAGGGTATCCCGTCAAGAATGGGACTTATCCTTGACATTTCTCCGAGAGAGCTTGAAAAGGTTCTCTATTTCGCAAAATATATTGTCACCGATCCCGGTGATACAGAGCTTAAAAAGAAGCAGATACTCTCCGAAAAAGAGTATCTCGATATGAGAGAGAAGTATGAGGATGACTTCAAGGCCGGTATGGGCGCCGAAGCCATCAAAGAGCTTCTCTGCGAAATCGACGTTGACGCGCTTACCGAGCAGCTCCGTGAGGAGCTCTCCGAGGCGTCGGGTCAGAAGAAAGCAAGAATACTTAAAAGACTTGAAGTCGCCGAAGCATTCAAGCTTTCCGGTAACCGTCCCGAATGGATGATTCTCGACGTTATTCCGGTAATTCCGCCCGATATCCGTCCTATGGTACAGCTCGACGGCGGCAGATTTGCAACATCGGACCTCAACGATCTTTACAGACGTGTTATCAACAGAAACAACCGTCTTAAAAGACTTCTTGAGCTCAACGCTCCCGATATAATTGTAAGAAACGAAAAGAGAATGCTTCAGGAGGCTGTCGATGCTCTTATAGACAATGGCAGACGCGGCAGACCCGTAACGGGCCCCAACAACCGTGCTCTTAAATCTCTTTCCGATATGCTTAAAGGTAAGCAGGGTCGTTTCAGACAGAACCTCCTCGGTAAACGTGTCGACTATTCCGGCCGTTCCGTTATCGTAGTAGGACCCGAGCTTAAAATGCATCAGTGCGGTCTTCCCAAGGAAATGGCACTTGAGCTGTTTAAGCCGTTCGTTATGAAACGTCTTGTTGAAACCGGCGTTGCAGGCAACATCAAGTCGGCGAGAAAAATGGTAGAGCGCGCAAAGCCCGAGGTTTGGGACGCTCTCGAAATAGTCATTAAGGATCACCCCGTTATGCTTAACCGTGCTCCCACTCTTCACAGACTCGGTATTCAGGCATTTGAGCCGGTACTCGTAGAGGGCAGAGCCATTAAGCTTCACCCGCTTGCTTGTACCGCATTCAACGCGGACTTCGACGGCGACCAGATGGCTGTTCACGTACCGCTTTCGGCAGAGGCTCAGGCAGAGGCAAGGCTCCTTATGCTTGCCGCAAATAACCTTCTCAAGCCGTCCGACGGTAAACCGGTTACCGTTCCCACACAGGATATGATACTCGGTTCTTACTACCTCACTATGGAAAAAGACGGCGAGCCGGGCGAAGGCAAAGCGTTCCTCAGCGTTGATGAGGCTACTATGGCTTACAACGAGGGCGACATCGGTCTTCATTCCAAAATTAAAATTCGTATGACCAAAGAGATAAACGGTGAAAAGGTTACTAAGCTTGTTCTCACAACTCTCGGTAAAATCATATTCAACAATCCCATTCCGCAGGATCTCGGCTTTATCGACAGAAGCAATCCCGAAAACGCATTCAATCTTGAGGTTGAATTCCTTGTCGATAAGAAGGGTCTCGGCAAGATAATCGATAAGTGCATTAAAAAGCACGGCGTACACATAGCCTCCGTAATGCTTGACAGCATTAAGGCTCAGGGCTATAAATACTCTACAAAATCCGGTATAACGGTTGCCGTATGCGACGCTATAATCCCGCCGCACAAGCAAGAGCTTCTTGAAGCAGCCGAGGAAAAGGTTGACTCCATCACCGCACAGTATAAGATGGGTCTTTTGAGCAACAATGAGCGTTCAAAGAGAGTCATCAAGGTTTGGGAAGAATGCACCAATAAGGTTTCTCAGGGTATTAAAGAGAACCTCGGTAAAAACAATCCCATTTATATGATGGTTGACTCCGGTGCCCGTGGTTCGGAATCACAGCTTCGTCAGCTTGCCGGTATGCGCGGACTTATTGCAAATACGGCAGGTAAAACCATTGAGGTTCCGATTCGAGCCAATTACCGCGAAGGTCTTAATGTACTCGAATACTTCATCTCATCACGCGGTGCGCGTAAAGGTCTTGCCGATACCGCGCTTAGAACGGCTGACTCGGGTTACCTTACCCGTCGTCTTGTCGATGTTTCACAGGACGTTATAATCCGTGAAGAGGATTGCCATTGCCATGACGGTATTGAGGTTTACGATATCCACGAGGGCAAGGAAATGATTGAGACTCTCCAGGAGAGACTTACAGGCAGATTCCTTCTTGAGGATTTTGTAGACGAAAAAACCGGCGAGCTTATTATGTCCAAGGATAAGATGATGACCGAGGACGATGCAGCTAAAGTCGCGGCTATCGTTAACGCCCGTCCCAATGAAGCAGACAGAAGAATAAAGATACGTTCGCTTCTCACCTGCGAATCGGACCACGGCGTTTGCATTAAGTGCTACGGTTCGAATCTTGCGACAGGCGAGCCTGTTACCGTGGGCGAGGCTGTCGGTATCATAGCGGCTCAGTCAATAGGTGAGCCCGGTACACAGCTTACAATGCGTACCTTCCATACCGGCGGTATCGCATCAAGCCAGGATATTACACAGGGTCTTCCCCGTGTCGAGGAATTGTTTGAGGCAAGAAAGCCCAAGACTCTCGCAATTCTTGCCGAGATTGACGGCTATCTCTCATTCCGCGAAATTAAAAAGAATGAGCACATTGTCATCACCAATCCCGAGACGGCCGAAGAAAAAACCTACCTTATTCCTTACGGCTTCCGCAAGAAGTTCAACAGCGATAAGGATGAAAACGGCAACCCGATATTCATAAAGAAGGGTACCGCTCTTACAGAGGGTGCTCCCAATCCCCACGATATACTCGCCATCAACGGCGTCAATGCGGTTCACGACTACCTTATCAAGGAAGTTCAGAAGACCTATCGTATGCAGGGTGTTGATATCAATGATAAGCACATTGAGGTTATCGTTCGTCAGATGATGAGAAAGCTCAAGGTGGATGAGCCGGGTTCAACCGAGCTTCTTCCCGGAGCTACCATTGAAAAATCCGACTTCAACAAAGAGAACAAGCGCGTCAGCGCAGAGTGCGAGGCAGAGGGTAAGGAGTTTACTCCGGCCACCTGCGAACCGGTGCTTCTCGGTATCACAAAGGCTTCGCTTGCTACCGATTCCTTCCTGTCGGCGGCTTCCTTCCAGGAAACCACAAGAGTTCTCACCGATGCAGCTATTAAGGGCAAAACCGATCCTCTTATCGGCCTTAAAGAAAATGTTATTATCGGTAAGCTTCTTCCGTCCGGTACGGGTATGAAGTGTTACAGCGAGGTCGAGCTCGAAAAGACTTATTCGGATGATACTAATCCCGATGAGCCTGCAAATGAGCCCGCGTAAAAGAAAATTTAAATAAAAGCTTGACAATCAAAGGTTTTAAATGTTAAAATCTTTGATTGTGTGAGCAAAACAAACACTTTTTTAACGGAAGTGTTTGTTTTGCTGACACATTGTGTCATATTTTCAGAAGGAGGTGCAATGAATTTGCCGACATTTAACCAGCTTGTTCGCAGTGGCAGACAGACAGTTGAGAAGAAATCGAAGGCTCCGGCTCTCGGTAAGGGCCTTAACTCGAAGAAGAACGTTATGACTAACAACGCTTCTCCGCAGAAGAGAGGAGTTTGCACGGTTGTAAAGACCGACACTCCTAAAAAGCCTAACTCAGCTCTCCGTAAGCTCGCCAGAGTTCGTCTTACAAACGGAATCGAAGTATCAGCTTATATTCCCGGCGTAGGTCACAATCTTCAGGAGCACTCAGTTGTTCTTATAAGAGGCGGGCGTGTTAAGGATCTCCCCGGTGTTCGTTACCATATTGTCCGCGGTACACTTGATACTCAGGGCGTTACGGGCAGAATGCAGAGCCGTTCAAAGTACGGTGCTAAGAGACCCAAGGCAGCTAAAAAGGCGTAATTTCGCCGACTATTTAAAGACAGAATCTACTTGCAAGGTTTTAAGTCCGTGCAGGGTGTATATATATTTCTTATATTATGCCTCTTGCATTGACACCACGGGGTTTTGTCACCGAGTACCTATGATATCATTATAATTATGAAGGAGGGAAGCGAAGTGCCAAGAAGAGGCCAGATAGCAAAACGTGATGTTTTGCCGGATCCGCTTTACAATTCAAAGCTTGTAACCAGGCTTATCAACAGCGTTATGTATGACGGTAAAAAGGGCGTAGCTCAGAAAATCGTTTATGACGCATTTAACATTATCGCTGAGAAGACGGGTAAGGAACCGTTGGAGGTATTTGATGCCGCAATGGAAAATGTTATGCCCGTTCTCGAGGTTAAGGCTCGCCGCGTAGGCGGTGCTACCTATCAGGTCCCGATCGAGGTTCGTCCCGAAAGAAGACAGACCTTAGGTCTTAGATGGATCACTCTCTATGCTCGTCAGCGTTCCGAGAGAACTATGAAGGAAAGACTTGCAAACGAGATAATGGATGCCGTAAATGAAACAGGTTCGGCATTCAAAAAGCGCGAAGACACTCACAAGATGGCAGAAGCAAACAAAGCTTTTGCTCATTTCAGGTGGTAAGCTTACTAATATTTATGTTACCGTATTTATACGGTTATGGAGGATGTTATGCCAAGAAAGGTCACTCTTGAAAAAACAAGAAATATTGGTATAATGGCGCATATCGACGCCGGTAAAACAACTACCACAGAGCGTATATTGTTTTACACGGGTGTAAACCATAAAATCGGTGAGACCCACGACGGCGACGCTACCATGGACTGGATGGCGCAGGAGCAGGAGAGAGGTATAACCATCACTTCCGCTGCAACTACTTGTTTCTGGAAAAACCATCGTATCAATATTATCGACACTCCCGGCCACGTTGATTTCACTGTTGAAGTTCAGCGTTCGCTTCGTGTACTTGACGGTTCGGTTACCGTTTTGTGCGCAAAGGGCGGTGTTGAGCCTCAGTCTGAAACCGTTTGGCGCCAGGCTGATGAATATCATGTTCCGCGTATGATTTACGTCAATAAGATGGATATCATGGGTGCGGACTTCTACCATGTTCTTGATATGGTAGACGAGCGTTTCAAATGTAACCCCGTGCCGATTCAGCTCCCCATCGGTTCTGAAGACACATTTAAGGGTATTGTTGACCTCGTAGAAATGGATGCCGAGATTTATTATGATGACCTCGGTAAAGACGTAAGACGTGAGCCTATCCCCGACGATATGAAGGAGCTTGCCGAGAAGTATCGTGCAAAGCTTATCGAGCATGTCGCAGATCAGGACGACGAGCTTATGGAAAAATACTTCAACGGCGAGGAATTCACCGTTGATGAAATCAAGAGAACTATCCGTAAATCAACTATCGAGAATAAAATGGTTCCGATAACTTGCGGTACCTCTTACCGCAACAAGGGCGTACAGCCTCTTCTCGATGCAATAGTTGATTATATGCCGGCTCCTACGGATGTCCCGGCTATAAAGGGTGTAAACCCCGATACAGACGAAGAGGAAGACAGACATTCTTCGGATTCGGAGCCGTTCTCGGCCCTCGCATTCAAGATTGCCACCGACCCCTATGTCGGTAAGCTCTGCTTCTTCAGAGTTTATTCGGGTACTCTGACTGCCGGCTCAACCGTTTACAACTCCGTTAAGGACGACGACGAGAGAATGGGCCGCATACTTCAGATGCACGCTAACCACAGAGAAGATATCGACTGTGTTTACGCAGGTGATATAGCAGCTGCCGTAGGTCTTAAGAACACTACGACAGGTGATACTCTCTGCGATGAGAAGCACCCGATAATTCTTGAATCAATGAAATTCCCGGATCCCGTTATTCGTGTAGCAATCGAGCCTAAGACCAAAGCAGGTCAGGAAAAGATGGGTATAGCTCTTCAGAAGCTTGCAGAAGAGGATCCTACCTTTAAGTGCTATACCGATGAAGAGACCGGTCAGACCATCATCGCCGGTATGGGTGAGCTCCATCTTGAAATTATCGTTGACAGAATGCTTCGTGAATTCAAGGTTGAGGCTAACGTAGGTAAGCCGCAGGTTGCTTATAAGGAGACAATCCGTAAGCCTGCTTCTTCCGATACCAAATATGCCCGTCAGTCAGGTGGTAAAGGTCAGTACGGTCACGTTAAGATCAACATTGAACCTAACCCCAATAAGGGCTATGAGTTCGTAAACAACATCGTCGGCGGTGCTATTCCGAAGGAATACATCGAACCTGCTAACCAGGGTATTCAGGGTGCTATGCAGTCGGGCGTTATTGCCGGTTATCCGGTTGTTGACGTAAAGGTAACTCTTTACGACGGATCTTATCACGAGGTTGACTCTTCGGAAATGGCATTCAAGATTGCAGGTTCTATGGCATTCAAGGATGCTTCCAAGAAGGCCGATCCGGTTCTTCTCGAACCCATAATGAAAGTTACCGTTATCGTTCCCGAGGAATATATGGGCGACGTTATCGGCGACCTTAACTCTCGCCGCGGTGAGATTCAGGGCTTTGAAGAGAGAACTGGTGCTAAGCAGATCAATGCTCACGTTCCGCTTTCCGAAATGTTCGGTTATGCTACCGACCTTCGTTCCAAGACTCAGGGACGCGGTCAGTATGTAATGGAACCCGACGGATATAAAGAAGTTCCGAAGTCAATCGCTGAAAAGATTATCAGCGAAAGAACTAAAAAAGACTGATTAAATAGCTGAAAAGACTTGATATTTTATTCATTTATTGATAAAATATCAACCACAATGAAAAAATTTATTTGTTCTCATAAAAAAGGAGGAAAATTCAATGGCAAAGGCAAAATTCGAAAGAACCAAACCCCATGTTAACATCGGTACTATCGGTCACGTTGACCATGGTAAGACCACGTTAACAGCTGCTATTACAAAAACACTCGCAATGAAGGGCTTCGCTCAGTTCGAAGACTATTCAATGATCGATAAGGCTCCCGAAGAGAGAGAGCGTGGTATAACGATCAACACCGCTCACGTTGAGTACGAGACCGAAAAACGTCACTATGCTCACGTTGACTGCCCCGGCCATGCTGACTATATCAAGAACATGATCACCGGTGCTGCTCAGATGGACGGTGCTATCCTTGTTATCGCTGCTACAGACGGCCCGATGGCTCAGACTAAAGAGCACCTTCTTCTCGCTCGTCAGGTTGGCGTTCCCTACATCGTAGTATTCCTTAACAAAGCTGATCAGGTTGACGATCCCGAGCTCCTTGAGCTTGTTGAAATGGAAGTTCGTGAGACTCTTAACGAGTATGACTTCCCGGGCGACGACACACCGATCATCGTTGGTTCTGCTCTTAAAGCTCTTGAGTATTCGGGCGACGATGTTAACGCTCCCGAGCTTAAGCCGATTTGGGACCTTATGGATGCTGTTGATAACTACATCCCGACTCCCGACCGTAAATCAGACCAGCCGTTCCTTATGCCTGTTGAGGACGTTATGACCATCACAGGCCGTGGTACTGTTGCTACCGGCCGTGTTGAGCGTGGTGTTCTTAAGCTCAATGACGAAGTTGAAATCGTTGGTCTTACCGACGAAAAGAAGAAGACCGTTGTTACCGGTATCGAGATGTTCAGAAAGACTCTTGATTATGCTGAGGCAGGCGACAACATCGGCGCACTTCTTCGTGGTATTCAGAGAACTGAGATTGAGCGTGGCCAGGTTCTTTCTAAGCCCGGTTCAATCCATCCTCATACAAAGTTCAAGGGCCAGGTTTACGTCCTTACTAAGGACGAGGGCGGTCGTCATACACCGTTCTTCAATAACTATCGTCCTCAGTTCTATTTCAGAACTACCGACGTTACCGGTACTATCACTCTTCCCGAGGGAACTGAGATGTGCATGCCCGGCGATAACGTTGTTATGAGCGTTGAGCTTATCACTCCTATCGCTATTGAGCAGGGTCTTCGTTTCGCTATTCGTGAAGGCGGACGTACCGTTGGTTCAGGCGTTGTTACTGAAATTGACGAATAATTCGTTAATACGATAATCAAAAATCACCTCTGTTTTTCAGGGGTGATTTTTTTATGTTCAGTCCGAATTTCGGGACTGTTATATTTTTACTATTGACACAGAACAAATGTTCGATTACAATGACGGTACAATAATTTTTTCGGTGATTTTATGGAACGGGCAATACTTCATTGTGATTTGAATAATTTTTACGCTTCGGTCGAAACGGTTGTTTCTCCGGAGCTGCGCGGCAAAGCTATTGCAATTTGCGGCAGAACCGAGGATAGGCACGGCATAGTGCTGGCAAAGTCCGAGGCGGCAAAAAAATGCGGGGTAAAAACAGGCGACGTCATATGGCAGGCAAAGGGCAAATGTCCTAATCTTTTGGTTTTTCCTCCTCGATTTTCCGAATATATCAAATATTCACGTGCGGTAAAATCAATATACGGCAGATACACCGATATGATAGAGCCGTTCGGTATTGACGAGTGCTGGCTTGATGTAAGCGGAAGTACACGGCTATTCGGCTCTCCCGAAACCATAGCCGACGATGTCAGAGAGGCTGTAAAAAAAGAACTCGGACTTACTATTTCCGTGGGTGTGTCATTTAATAAAGTATTTGCAAAGCTCGGCAGCGATATGAAAAAGCCCGATGCGGTTACGGTTATACGACGTGAAAATTTTCGCGATATGATTTGGCAGCTACCCGCCGAGGATATGCTGTGGGTCGGAAGAAGCACCTCTAAGGTGCTTAAAAAGTACGGTATTATAACAATAGGGGACATTGCAAAAAGTGATCCTGCGTTCTTAAAGACCACGTTCGGTAAGAACGGCGTTGTGTTGTGGCGCTGCGCCAACGGCCTTGAAAATTCGCCCGTCTGTAATATGGGATACAGACCTCCGGTCAAGAGTGTTGGCAGGGGAGTTACGTGCGTAGACGATTTACGAGATAATGATGAGGTGTGGCGCGTCCTATTATCTCTGTCCCATGCAGTGTCGAAGCATCTTAGGGAGGACGGCCTTCTTGCCGGCGGTGTGCAGATAGGAATTAAAAACACCGTATTGTTCACGTCACAATCGCAGAGTAAGCTTATTTATCCAACACAAAACAGCCGAGAAATTGCCCTTAAAGCCTTTTCGCTGTTTAAGCAGACATATAAATGGCAAACTCCGGTAAGAGCTGTCACGGTGCGCGCAATAGAGCTTTTAAATCCGGATAAGCCTCAGCAGCTAAGCCTCGGCTTTGATATGACGCGTCATGAAAAGCTCGAAAGACTCGATAAAGCAATGCTTCGAATAAACGAGAAATACGGCAAGGGTACCGTTGTGGAGGCAACGGTGTTAAACGGCACAAAAATGCCGACAACAGTACCGTCAGCCGATAAGGATATATCGTTTTTGCCTTAGAGAGATAACATAAAAAAGCGGCTGTAAAGGCTTAGCGTCACTCAGCCTTTACAGTCGCTTTTAAGTTTATTCCGAAAGCTCTAGCCACTCGGTTTCCGCATCCTCAAGGCAGCTCTCCTTGTCCGCAATCAACGCGAGAATATCCGATAATTTTTGATAATCGCTCGAGACGTCGGGCTTTTCCGCCTCAGCTTTAAGCGTTGCAATTTCAGCTTCAAGACTGTCCATTTCGCGCTGAAGAGATAACAGCTTAGCTCTGCGTTTTCTGTCGTCCGCCTTGTTCTTTTTATTCTCTTTATATGCGGCTTTATTCTCGCTGTCCGCTTTAACGGTTTTTTCGACGATTTCCGGCTTTTTATGCTCAAGGTAATAGTCGTATCCGCCGTTGTATTCATTAAATCCCGTCGGGAACATCTCGATAATTTTATCCGGTACGCAGTTTAAAAAGTACCTGTCGTGAGATACCGTTACCAGCGTACCCGTAAATTCCTTCAGAGCGTCGTCAAGAGCCTCTTTGGCAATGTAGTCAAGGTGATTGGTAGGCTCGTCGAAAATCAGCACATTGGCGCGCATAAACATTATAATGCAAAATGCCACCTTGGCACGGTTTGCTCCCGACAGATCGCGTACCCGTTTAAATACAGCCTCGTCCTCAATCAGCAGCCTGCCGAGCGCACTTCTTATTTCAAATTCAGTCTTTGTCGGATAAGCTCTGTGCACAGCCTCTATTACGGTGTCGTCAAGGTTGAGATCGCCGAGCTCCTGGTCAAAATAAGCGACCTTTACGTTTCCTCCGAATTTAATCTGCCCCGTATATGGTATTTTTTTAAGAACAGCCTTTAAAAAAGATGATTTGCCGACGCCGTTTTTGCCTATAATCGCGATTTTCTCGCCTTTTAAAACCTCAAGAGAGATGTTTTCATAAAGCTGCTTGCCGGTTGCGGCGTTTCCGACATAGATTCCGACATCCTTGCAAGAGAGCACCACCTTGTGAGGCTCAAAATCATATTCAAATTTGAAATGGACTTCCTTTTGCTTTGGGTTGGGCTTTGCCTGAAGTTCCATTTTTTCAAGAGCCTTAACTCGTGAGCCTACGCTGTTGCTGCTTGAAGATTTAGCGAGATTTTTTGCGACATAATCGCGCATTGCGGCAAGCTCGGATTGTTGCTTTTCATATTCCTTTTCGGCGTGGCGTATTCTCTCTTCCTTCTGAGTTAAAAATGCGCTGTAGCCGCCCTTGTATTTATACAGACTTCCGTTTTCGATTTCGCATATATTATCAGCTACCTTGTCGAGAAAATATCTGTCATGTGATACTATCAGTACCGAGCCCTTGTATGAAGAGAGATAATCCTCAAGCCAAGTCAGCATGGTAAAGTCCAAATGGTTTGTAGGCTCGTCCAAAATGAGCAATTCCGGATTGTGAAGCAGTATTTTGGCAATGCCGAACCGAATTTTTTCACCGCCGCTCAGGTGAGCCGTCTTTTGTTCGAGGTTAAAATCGCCGAACCCGAGCCCGTTTAAAACTATGTTTATTCTCGTGTCTGCAGTGTAGCCGTCAAGAGCGTCATATTGGTTTGTCAGTTTTTCGTAAGCTTCCGAAAGATTTCTGTATTCCTCGGAGCCGGGTGTTGAGGCTGAAATTCGTTTTGATGCTTCAAGCAGTTTTTCTCTTACGTCATAGACCTCCGAGAGTGCGTCCTCGATTTCCTCTCTCAGAGTATTTTCGGAGTTCAAAGCTTCGTTTTGCTTGAGGTATCCTATTTCAAGCGAGCTTTTGACGGTTCTCGTGCCGCTGTCAAAGGGGAGTATCCCGGTGATAATATTGAGAAGCGTGCTTTTGCCGGCACCGTTTACACCGAGCAGACCTATTCTTTCATTTTCGTTTATGCTGAACGAGACGTCCTTTAAAACAACTTCGTCCAAAAAGCTTTTGCAGATTTTGTCAAGTGTTACAAGCATTCCTGCTCCTTATTTAATGAAACGGGATACATCTTCGTTTTTACCCAATATCATAAGCGATTCGCTGTCGGTAAAAACGTGTTCCGGCTTCGGAAGGGGGAATATGTTGTTTCCTTGCTTTGTTGCAAGTATGCTGATTCCGTATTTTGAACGCACATTTACTTTGAGTATGCTCTTGTTAAGCCAAGAGGAGGGGACGGCTATTTCATAAATAGAGTATTCATCGTTAAGCTCTATATAATTAAATATATTGTCCGAGCCGTATTTTACCGCAAGTCTTTCGGCGGTCTCTTTTTCGGTGTATATTACGTCGTCGGCACCGTTTCTTAAGAGAAATTTTGCATGAACGTCGCGGCTTGCCCGTGCGAGTATAAACTTGGCACCGAGATCCTTTAATAGAGCCGTGGTTTCAAGAGAACTTTGGAAATTATCTCCTATGGCAACAACGCACAGGTCAAAGTCTCTGACGCCTATCGTTTCCATGAACTGTTCATTTGTGGCGTCACCGATAAGAGCGTTTGTGACAACCGATAAGACATTGTTTATACGCTCTTCATTTATATCTATAGCCATAACGTCATTGTTTTGCTCACTGAACTTCTTCGCCATATGGCGTCCGAAACGTCCGAGTCCGATTATTAAAATAGATTTCATTTTTTATCCTTCCTTACCCAATGGTTATCTGTTCTTCCGGATATCTTGATATATCCGGTGCCTTAGATTCTCTGAGAGACAGCAGTAATGTCAGACCGCCGACTCTTCCGAAAAACATCAGGCATATCAGTATAAGGTGCGAATAACCTCGTAAAAACGGAGTCACACCGAGCGTTACACCTACCGTACCGATAGCCGAGGCTGTTTCAAACAGTGCTTCCTTCATGGTTATGCCGTCAATCCAAGTAATTGCCGCACCCGAGGCAGAAAAAAGAGCCATATAGAGAAATATAAGGCATACTACGTGTCGTAGAGCGTCAGGCTCGATTCTGCGTTTAAAAATCTCAACATCTTTTTTGTGCTTGAGCTCAGAAAAGATGCTTGCAATAAGCACCGCAAGCGTTGTTGTCTTAAATCCGCCGGCTGTTGAGCTCGGCGAGCCGCCGATAAGCATAAGAACGGTCATGGTTATTACGGATGCGTCGGAAAGCTTTGTCAAATCGACAGTATTAAAGCCGGCGGTTCGAGCCGTTACCGACTGGAAAAAGGCGGCAATTATTTTGTGAGGAACCGAGAACCCTTTAAAAGCGTCGCTTTTTATGTCAAATATAAGTATCAGACCTGCACCTACGACTATCAACATGGCAGTTGTGACAAGAACGATTTTTGAATGAAGCTTCAATCTTCTGAATATAAATCTTGTGTTCATAAGATCCGCCCATACAAAAAAGCCGAGTCCGCCGATTACGATGAGCAGCATAACAGTAATGTTGACTACTATATCGGCACTGTATTCGGTGAGTGAGGTGTATTCGTTTCCCGGTGTACCCATTATGTCAAAGCCGGCGTTGCAAAATGCGGAAACAGAGTGAAATACGGAAAAATAAAGTCCCTTTAAGACTCCGAATCTCGGAACAAATCTCGTTGCAAGCAAAAGTGCTCCTACGCCTTCTACGAGAAATGCTCCTCGAATCGTAAAGCGAGCCATTTTGACTATTCCGGCCATTTGAGGCGCATTTATCGATTCCAAAAGAGTGTATCTGCTTTGAAGTCCTATATTCTTTTTTGTAAATGTCATAGCGCAGACTGCAAGAGTCATAAAACCCAAGCCGCCTATCTCGATGAGACAGAGTATAACAATTTGCCCGAAGAGCGACCAGTATGTGGCGGTGTCCTGTACTACAAGCCCGGTAACACACGTAGCTGAGGTGGATGTAAACAGCGCATTCTCAAACGATGTGCGGATTCCGTCTCTCGAAGAAATGGGCAGCGTCAGAATAAACGCCCCCAGAAATATTATAGTTATATAGCCGAGTATTATTTTTTTCATCGGCGAGAGCTTGAATTTACGTTTCTTTTCTGTCTTTTTTGTTTCCATTTTTATCCCTTAAAAATTTTAATACCGCCGAGAACATCCTGACGAGTGTGGATACCACTATTATCCCCACCGCAAGAGCCATAGCGAGCTTTATGGTGTAAAATGCGCTTGTTACAAAATTGTTCCAATCATTTTTCAGGGCATAGCTCATGGTATAGTAGAGAACGCCGCCGGGAATGAGAGGAATCATGGGTACTATCAAAAATGTCGATGTCGGAGTCTTTTTAATTCTTGCAAATATCTCTGCATAAATCGTAACTGCGATTGCCGCAAAAAAATACCTGAGCGGCTCGCTGTGAAACCATATTCCGAAAAATAAATATGTGCCCCAGGATAAAGCTCCTCCGAGGGTTGCGATAAGCAGTTTAGTGCCCCTCAGATTGTAAAGTATCGCAAATCCGAAGGCTCCCAACGTGCCGGTCAATATCTGTATAAAATATGTCATTTGCCGATACCTCCGAAAATGAGGGCCGCAATGATGTAACCGGCGGCTATTGCAAGCGATACAAGGCACGCTTCGCAAAATCTGAGCATTCCGGCCATTATGTCTCCGCTTATCATATCGCGTATGGAGTTAGTCAGTGCCACTCCCGGTATCAGCAGCATTATATTGCCTATTATTATTTTGTCGGTTGAATAGCCGAAGCCGAGCATTACAAAGGCAAAAGCTATCGAGCATACAGCAAAAGAGCATACAACATTGGCAAATATCATATTTACCTGAGTCTTTTCCGTGGCATATACAATCAGCTTCAGTACAATTCCTATCAGTGCCGCAGCAATTCCGTCCAAAAAGGCTCCTCCGAAAAAGATTGCAAACGCTCCGGCTATCAGGGCACTTACGGTACATTGTATCGGGAGGTTGTATTCCTTGGTGCCTTTTTCTATCTCATCTATCTGATTGCGGATATAGTGAATATCGGGGACTCTTCGTACTATTTTCCTTGACAGGTCATTTAGCTTGTGAAGCTTTGTTAAGTCGGTGTGGTGTTTTGTAATGCGGCGCGTCTCCGTTATTGAATTGCCGTCCTTGTCCTCAAGTGTTGCAACCATGCTTGAGGTTATGGTGAAAACATCAATTCTTTTAACGTCGTATGCATTGCAGATTCTTTTTACGGAATCCTCAACACGGCTGATTTCCGCACCGCTTATAAGCATTTTTTCTCCTATGTCGAGAGCACACGTGAGAAGCATTTTTGAATCCATAAAACACCTCCGATTTTTGTACAAACTGATTATAATATAATAAGAAGCAAAAAACAATGCTTTTTAAAAACGTTTACAAGGACTTAAAAGAGCAAAGCAAAACCGCAAAAGTCTCGGCTTTCGCGGTTCTTTTAAATAAAGGTAAATAAAGGTTATATGGTGAGTGCCGTAATAATGCTTGAATATAGCTTTACCGGGTCGTTTAAGAAATTGTTTTTGACCGCTTCAAGCTGCATACTGTCCGCTACAAATATAGTGAGCTTCATAAGTGCCTCGTCACCGTTCATAAGCGAGAATGTGACATAATAGCCGCCGCCCGGAGCGGATACGGTTTCTATCTTGTTTTCTCGCATTGTTTTAGCGAGCGTCATAAGCTTTATAGCAGAATTTACGGCTTTTTCACGGACGGTTTTGGGAAGTGAGGTTTCAAGCGTGTCAGCTATGTCCTTTCCCTTTTCGGTAGCCGTGAGCAGCTCTTCGCCGTTCTCGTCAATATCCATATCTATGGTGCCGTTTTTCAAAAGCTCCGATATAGCCTGATTTATTTCAAAATAATTGGCAAGGCCATCCTGAAGCATAGAATCGTTAAGGTTCTGTTTCGAAATCGGAGCGTCAACGGCTCTCAAAATATAGCATATCAAAAGTCTGATTTCGTCGCGGTTACGAAGCCCGCCGAGCTCTATACCCTCGTCAAAAGCGTCAAATTCCATTTTGCACCTCCGAAAAAATCACTTCTTTTATTATAGCCGAAAGTGCATTACGTGTCAATCAAGGTAATCTACGGTCTCAAGATATTTTCCGTCCTTATAATAAACGCGCGGAACCCTGCGGTTTATTCCGCAGCAGAACTCATAATTAAAGCTGTGAGCGTTATCGGCAACGTCCTCTACGGTTATTACATTGTCTTGATCCTTACCGACAAGCGTTACCTCATCACCCTGCTTTGCTTCGGGAATATCCGTGACATCGACCATAAATTGATCCATACAAACTCTGCCTATGATATTGGCGAATTTGCCGTGAATCAAAACCTTGCCTTTGTTTGACAGTGCTCTCGGATACCCGTCGCCGTAGCCTACGGGTACAGTCGCTATACGCATATTGCTCTTTGACGTAAAAGTGCTGCCGTAGCTGACGGTAAAGCCGGGTCCCACGGATTTTATGTATGCTATATGGCTCTTCAGCTCTAAAGCAGGATGAAGCTCAAGCTTTGACTTGTCTACTTCCTCCGACGGGTAAAGTCCGTATGTCATAATACCGCTTCTTACCATATCAAGGAAGTTGTCGTCAAATTCTATAATTCCCGCGGAGTTGCACATATGCTTTATCGGTATCTCAACTCCGGCTTTATCGAGCTTTCCGACAAAATCAAGGTACTTTTTTTTCTGATTGTTGCATGAAGTTTTGTCCTCTTCATCGGCGCAGGCAAAGTGGGTGAATATACCGTTTATTTCAATGTTCGGCAGAGAATATATCTTTTTGATTTCTTCTATGCTTTCATCAGTCGGCTGCATTCCGATTCTGCCCATACCGGTGTCGAGCTTTATGTGTATTTTGGCGGTTTTTCCTAGCTTTACAGCCTCGTCTGAAAGAGCCTTGGCGGTGTGATATTCAAATACCGCATGCATTATTTCGTAATTTATAAGGTCGTCATAATCCTGCGGAAAAACATATCCCAAAATAAGTATGGGGTTTTTGATGCCGTTTTTGCGTAAAACCACTGCTTCCTTGGCGGTCGCAACGCCGAATGCATAACAGCCGATTTCGGATAAAGCCTTTGCTACGGGCACGGCACCGTGGCCGTATGCGTCTGTTTTGATTATTGCCATTACCTTTGTTTCTTTGCCGACCTTATCCATGGCATTTTTGATATTTTGACAAATTGCGTCAAGGTCTATCTTGGCGTAAACTCTCTGTGGGAGCATATTTCAACCTTCTTTATACTATTTCGCACAGCGGTGCGATTTTAATGTTTTCTATAGTCAATGCGGCTCTTATTTTCCTTACGAATTCCAAAGCCTTTGCTCCGTCTCCGTGAACGCATATAGAGTTTGCCTCTATCGGAATTTCCTTGCCGGTTATCGCGGTTACCTTGCCGTGCTTTACCATTCCGATAACGCGCTTTATGGCTTCGTCCTCGTCAGTTATGACTGCGCCTGGCTTTGTCCTCGCAACAAGAGAGCCGTCCTCCTCATACGCCCTGTCGGCAAAAACCTCCTTGGCACATTTAAGACCGGTGTCGGCGGCGGCTTTAAGCATTTGACTGCCCGAAAGACCGAGAAGTATAAGGCTCGGGTCAACCTCGTATATTCCCTCGCATATTGCCTTTGACAGTGCATAGTCCTTGCCGGCGGTGTTGTAAAGCGCACCGTGAGGCTTTACGTGCTGAATTTTAAGACCGTTAGCCTTTGCAAAAGCCGACAGAGCACCTATCTGATACATTACGTAAGCCTTTGCATTTGCGGGGCTTACGTTCATATTGCGCCTGCCGAAGCCCATAAGATCGGGGTAGCCGGGGTGTGCGCCGAGATTAACGTTGTTTTCTTTAAGTATTTTAACCGTCTTATCCATAACCACGGGGTCGGAAGCGTGAAATCCGCAGGCTACGTTTGCCGATGAGATGTATTTTGCAACCTCTTCGTCAAGACCTATTTTATATGCGCCGAAGCTCTCGCCCATATCGCAGTTTAAATCTACAGTTGTTGCCATTTTATCTCCTCCCGTTAAAATTTGAGATCGGTGTTTTTAATGTCGGTAATAAGCATGTGACCCGGAGCATGCGTTATGCAAAAGTCGGGCTTTGAATTCATCATTATAGACTGCGGAGTTACGCCGCAAGCCCAAAATACAGGTGTTTCACCCGGCTTTACGGTAACTGCGTCGCCGAAATCGGGCTTGTTTATATCACTTATGCCTATCTGCTCGGGATGACCTATCTGAATAGGCGTGCCGTGTACGCGCGGCATAGAGGAGGTGATGTTGACCGCTTTTACAATCTGGTCGCGGGGCAGGGGACGCATACTTACAACCATCTTGCCGGAAAATACGCCGGCTGGTTCGCAGTCGATATTTGTAAGATACATCGGAACGTTTTTGTGCTCCTCAATGTGACGTACCGTAATACCGCTGTCCAAAAGTTCGCTTTCAAACGAAAAACTGCAGCCTATGAGGAACGCTACAAGGTCGTCGCGCCAAAATTGCTCTACGCTGTCATATTCGCCGGTCATAACACCCTTTTCATATATTCTGTATTTGGGAATGTCCGTTGCGATATTGCAGTCCTTTGCAATCTTTTTAAGATACGGGTCTCCCACGTCTGATACCTCAAGTATGGGGCAGGGCTTCGGATTTCTCTGCGTAAACAGAAGAAAGTCGTATGCAAGCTCCTTCGGCAGTATTGCGAGATTGGCCTGAGCATAGCCAAGGCACATTCCCGATGTCTGACCCGTTATTTTTTTATCTCTTATCAGTTTTCTGACTTCATACGGAGCCATATGTGCTAAATCCATTGTTGTCACCTCTTGTTAATAGTGGAGCAGATATGAGTGGAATTCCTTTTGTTCCTGCTTTAAAAGCCGTTCTGCTTTTTGTCTGTCGATAAGCTCAAAATGAACCTTGGTGCCGGGTCTTGCCTGAGCCAAAAGCGGAAGATCCACAGAAATTACCGTTGCGATTTTGGCATAACCGCCGGTAGTCTGCCTGTCTGCAAGCATTATTATCGGGTTTCCCGTGCGCGGAATTTGTATGCTGCCGAAAACAATGCCGTCGGAAATAATATCGACCGTGTTTTTGTATTCAATCTTTTCGCCGGACAGCTTGCAGCCCATTCTGTCGGATTCGTTTGTAACCGTGTATGTGCTGTTTAAAAATGTTTTAATTCCGTGATCCGTAAAATAATCGTCCTGTGGGCCCAAAAGCACTCTTACGGTTATTTCGTCGCTTCCGAAATCCTCTTTCGGTGCCGAATGTATAAGATGCTTGTGAAATTCATCGTATACCTCTCTGCACGGAACAATGTCGCCCGCCTTTAACGGCCTGCCGTCAAGTCCGCCGAGCTTGCATTTCAGATTTGTAGAGCGGCTGCCCATAATAACAGGAACGTCTATACCGCCGCGAACCGCTATATAAGCTCTCATTCCGCTTTCTGCAGCGGAAAATGTCAGCGTTTCATCTTGCTTTACAAATACGGTCGTATACATTTCAACGGGTACACCGTCAAGCTTGGGCGACATATCGGCACCCGTAATCGCAATGTAATTTGACTCTAAGAATTTAAAGGAGCCGCCGAGATATGTCATCTCTATTACGGCTTCATCGGTAAAATTACCGACGAGTGCGTTTGCTATGTGGTAGGAGCGAACGTCCATAACGCCGGATGCGTTAAACCCCATAGCCGCAAAGCCTTTTCTTCCGCCGTCCTGAATTGTGGATAACATTCCGGGAGTAATGACTTTAATACTCATTCGCCGTCACCTCCGATAATACGACACTCGTATGTGCCGTTTTGAACCTTTGCCGATATATCGTCGAAGGTTTCTTTGTCAATCGGGACAAATCTTATATAATCTCCGGCAGAATAAAGTATCGGCTCGTCTCTTTCCGGGTCGTACGGCTTTACGGGTGTCGTACCGATAAGTCTCCAGCCTCCGGGGGAGGAGAGAGGGTAAATGCCCGTTTGCTCGCCGCCTATTCCGACAGCACCTGCATGAATCTTAGTCCGCGGATTTTGCAGCCTCGGAGTTTTGATTCTGTCATCAAGGCCTCCGAGATACGCAAATCCGGGCAAAAAGCCCAGCATATAAATCAAATAATCGGTTCCCGAGTGTATCTTTATAACCTCATCCTCGGTAAGCTTGTTGATTTCTGCAACGTCTTTTAAATCCTCGCCGTATTCGCCGCCGTACAGCACCGGTATTTCTATAATTCTCTTCTTGCCCTCCGAGGACGCTTCAAGGTCGCCGCAAAGCTTCGTTATCTTTGCCTTAAGCTTTTCTCCGCCCGTAATGCACGGGTCATAGATTATAAGAAGCGACCGAAACGTCGGAACAGTCTCGACAATACCGAGAATGTTTTTTTTATGGAGTGCTTTGTCAAGCGCGTGAACGCAGGCGTTTATTTCGGCACTTATTTCATTGCCGAATTCGACGGTTATTGCGCTGTCGCCGGAAGAGAGAAATTTAGGAGCATTCATACAAATACCTCTTGAAATTATTTTCTGTCGTCAAAAAATCCGAGCTCTATTGTTTTATCAAACCAGGTCTTGCATTTTTCGGTGAGCGTGGGAGCGTATCTTATACACTCACGCATCATATTGACCATCATCATATTTGTAGTGAGGTCAAAACCGTCTATCGACGGTATCTGCCAACCGTACATATCAACCATGCCGCTTCTTGCCGCAGTCTTTAAGACGTCTTTTTCAAGCTCTGCGTCGTGCATGATGTTTATATCGCCTTTAAGATAGGCTATTGCAGCAATCATACCGTAGCAGCCCCAGTCCGAAACGGTTGCGGTTATAATGTTGTCTGCGGCGACAACGCTTGCGATTCCTCCGTTACAGCCGCATACGCAGTTCGATTTTTCAGAGGTGTAGGGGACATATTTTTTAATGTGGTCAAGAACTGTGCCCATACCCAATTCGTTTCCGAGGTCACCTATTGCAATATTCAAAACCCCGGCCTTTTGAAGCTTTGTAAAGAGTATGTCACCCTTTGCCTCAAGAGCCGTAGTGTTTTTGCCTACCGCGTTGTGATATTCGCCGACGCCGTTTGCGCCGGGGAACTCATTTGCTATTACGGCCTTTGGCATCCCCTTTGAAATAATCTCGTCGGCAAGAGCTTCCGCTTTATCTTTGTCCTTTGTGAATGGGATAAATGCCATGGAAACGGGGTGAGCATTCATCTCTTCAATGGTATCGTAAAGGTGAAGGCCTATCACCCTTGACATATTTCTGACGGCTTCCACATTTTCGTCTTGGCAGATTATAACGGGTTTTACATCAAATGCGAGCGACAGTGCTCTTGCAAGAAGCATCGAGCTTACTATGCCGTCAGTCTCGGCATGATGATGGTCAAGCAAAACGAAGCCGGTCATTATATATACAATATCGTCTTTTTTAAGTGTCGCGCACAACTTTTTGGCAGCGTTCATTGTAGTGGGCATACCGGTATACTCGCGCGAGGCCTTGTAGAGAATGCGGCAAACACCGTATCCGCGCGGATCGAGATTTGCGAGATTATCAAGATTTTCGCCTATATTAAGGTCTGTAAGTGCTTTTTGATCCATAATTATTCTCCCTCTTTAAAAAGAATACAAGGCTGTTCCGATTTAAGCGAAACAGCCGTATTGCAGATGTGTATTATCGGTTTTATTCACCGCATTCGTCATGAAGACGTTTGAGGTATGCGTCCTGAAGAGTTTTGATGATTTCGGGAGCTTTGCCGCCGACGGGCTCACCGTCAAGCTCGCATGCAGGCATACAAAGAGCGCCCGAGGACGAAACTATAATTTCGTCGGCGTTTTTAAGCTCTTCGAGAGTATAGTCGCGTTCTTCTACCGGTATGCCTTTTTCGTGGCAAATCTCTATAAGGTGCTTTCTGGTGATACCGGGCAAAACGAGGCAGTCAAGCTGATGAGTAATGAACTTGCCGTCTTTTATTATTGAAACGTTTGAGTGAGCGCACTCCGTTACGAGATCTCCGCGGTGGAATACAGTTTCGTCGCAACCCTTTTCAAGAGCTCTTTGCGAAGCCAAAACGCTCGGTATAAGGTTAAGAGTTTTAACATTGCAGTAATAAAATCTCTTGTCCTCCATGGTAGCGAGCTTGTAGCGAAGAGATAAATCCTTCATCGGGCAGGGCCTTGTGTATATAAGGAGATTAGAGGGCGAGTCGGGGAAAACGTGATTGCGTATTCCGGTTCCTCTTGTAGCTTCCCAATAAACAAACTGATTGGGGTCATCCACCTTGTTTACGCACTCATAGAGTGTCTTTTTAAGCTCTTCACACGGCATCGGAGCAGGTATTTCGAGCAGCCTACAGCTGTTGTAAAATCTGTCGAGGTGATCCTCAAGCGCAAAGATGGTGCGGTTTACCGAATATGTAGCGTCGTAAACTCCGTCGCCGAAGTACATAGCGCGGTCGTTCATCGGGACCGTCATCTTTTCAATAAGATCGAATTTGCCGTTGTAGTAACCGATATTTTCCATTTTTGTCAGCTCCCCAAAATAATGTTATAAAAGCAAAACAAGTTAAGCCCAATTGAGTTTTGCCCGCCATCGCACAGAATTCAAAAAGACTTAACTTACAATAAGACATTATAATACGGCATTTTTTACCTGTCAATAAAAATTAAACAAATCGTAAAATAATGTCGAAATTGACTAAAATTATCGTATATGTACTATTTCTCCCGAGGTTATGGTTTTTGTTTCACCGTCCGACAGAATTACAAGGCCGCCGTCCGGGGCTATGTCGAGAACCTTTGCGTCATATTCGCTGTCGGGCGTTATAACCCTGACGATTTGACCTAAAGACGCCGAGTACATTTTCAGCCTGTTTATTATTTCACCGGTGTTTTCGGCGTTGAGGGCGTCGCGGCGTATGATGTAGCGGTCAAGGTTGTTTACTATGTCAACCGCTATTTCGTTGTGGTCAAGCTCACCCTCGTATTTATCGCCTATGCTTGCGGCAGTATACATTATTTCCTCCGGGAATTCCTGCTTTTCGATATTAAGACCTATCCCGACTACGGCGTATTTCGGCTTGCCGTTTTTATTTACTATTTCACACAGTATACCGCATATTTTTTTGCCGTCGAGTAAAATATCGTTCGGCCATTTTATTTTGCAGTCAAAATCAAAAAAGTTAAAGAGCGTATCGCGCACGGCAAGCCCCGCAAGACTTGACAGCAGGTCGAAATTGGGCTCTTTTCCACTTATCTCGTAAACGATTGAAATGTATACGCCGGTACCCTTAGGCGAGCAAAAGGTTCTGCCGGAGCGGCCTTTGCCGGCGGTTTGACAGTCGGATACAACGAAAGCTCCGAGGCCCTTGCCGTCGCCGCAAAGCTTTTTTGCGACCTCATTTGTGGATTCGGTCTCGGCAAAATAATGCAGCCTGCGCTTTGAGCGATATTGTCTTAAGTGATATATAAGGCTTCTTTCGTTAAGTAAAAGATTGTTCATTTATTATCAGTCCGTTTCGGTTTAATAGTTTAATACAGGTATATGTTGCTGCCGCTTTCGGTGCAATACTGATATTTTACATAATAGTATTTGGAAGGTCAAGTGTATTTGGAAAAAACCGACAAATCCGTGTCAAATGAATGTAGGTTATCCGTTTACCGAAAAAATGTCGGATTTTTGTAATGAATTTAGATATTATCCATTGACTTTTTTTGCGATTTATTGTAAATTATATTATGTTATGCAACAAATATGTATGAGTGAAGTTTAGCTTTTAAAACCACTCGGAAGGGGAAACTCATTATGTCTAAAAAAGAAAAAATACCTTCAACTCCCGAAATGAGAGCCCAAAAGCTTGCTCGCAGTGCCGAAAAGAGAAAGATTTTCGGTAAGACTTTTGAAAAGGCTTTCGGAATTATGCTTGCGCTTTTGCTTGTTTACTCGGTATGCAGCATAGCTTTTAAACCTGCTACCGCTCCGGTTGCAACAAGTGCCGGCACTCAGACCTCATCAGGTTCTTCGTCGGGCAGTTCTTCGTCGGGCAGCTCTTCATCGGGCAGCAGCTCTTCAGGCAGTGCTTCAAGCAGTGCTTCTTCCGATAATACCGCTTCTGCTTCTTCGGACAACTCTTCGGCTGCTCAGGGCAATGCCGCAGCTCCCACAGAGCTTTCCGCATCAAGCTCGGTAGAAGATGTTGTTAATTACTTCAATAAGGCCATCAACAATGTTAAGCCGAACGCTAAAGAGATAACTCTTACAAAAGAGAAAAACTCCCAGGCCGGCAGTGTTTCGGGTGACCTCCCCAAGACTCTCACAAGCATGGCTGATTCTCTTATAGCAGCCAATATGGGCGACAAAGATGTTTCTACCGTTTCTCCGGCAACCTCGGTTGACGATAAAAACGCTATGTTCCCCGTAGAGAACGAGAACTGGTCAAGCCAGCTTACAGCTGACGACATCGAGAGCAAGGAAGTAGTTGATAACGGCAGCTCTTATGTTATAACTCTTAACATCAAGGCTGATGAGCCGTCTACCGATACTGCTCACGGCAACGGCCACAACGGAAAAGTATTCTCTGTTGTTATGCCGTCAATTGTTACCGATAACGCAGGTCCTGCAGCAAGCATTATTAAGGATGTTAAAACAGGTCACAGCGACGGTTATGTTAAGATCACCGTTGATAAGGCGTCCGGTAATGTTACCGAGGCTACATACTATTTTGTATGGACTCTTTCTCTTACCGCATTGTCAAAGAATGTTTCAATTCCTTTCGGACTTGAAAAGAACTTCACGATTGCTTGGTAATTAAGCTAAACAAACAAATCTTAAGGCACCTCATTTGAGGTGCCTTTTATTTTTTGCCGTTGTGCCGAGAGTAAAAACTGTTTTCTTACGGACAAAGCTATCGGTATCTTTTCAGCAATGCAAAACGTAATCGGCAGCAATAGCAGTAAAAAACAACAGTAAAAAAGAGGTGCGCCGAAAACAGCGTACCTCTTTTTGCCTTTGTAATTGCAAGCCTTAGTTTTTGAGGCTCTGAAGCGGAGCCGGTATTCTTCCGCCGCGGTTAATGAACTTAGCGGGGGAAGAGGTGTTAACTTTCATTATGGGTGAACTGCCGAAAAGGCCGCCGAATTCAACCTCATCATCATCGCTTCTGCCGATTGCGGGGATAACTCTTACGGCTGTGGTCTTTGAATTAACCATACCGATAGCCGCCTCATCGGCAATTATTGCGGATATTACCTCGGCAGGTGTATCGCCCGGTACGGCTATCATATCAAGTCCTACGGAGCATACTGCGGTCATTGCCTCAAGCTTTTCTATTTTGAGCGTTCCGCTCCTTGCGGCGTCTATCATTCCCGCGTCCTCGGAAACGGGTATAAATGCGCCGGAAAGACCTCCGACGTGTGAGGACGCCATAACGCCGCCTTTTTTTACTGCGTCATTCAAAAGAGCAAGGCAGGCTGTTGTACCGCAGGCACCGCACTGCTCAAGACCCATTTCTTCAAGAATGTGCGCAACCGAATCTCCGACCGCCGGTGTGGGGGCAAGAGACAAGTCTACAATGCCGAACGGGACACCGAGCTTTTCTGCGGCTCTTGATGCTACAAGCTGACCGACTCTTGTGATTTTGAATGCAGTCTTTTTAACGACGTCGGCAACGTCCGTAATATTTCCGTCTGGTATTTTTGAGAGAGCAGAGCGAACAACTCCGGGTCCCGATACGCCTACGTTGATAACGCTGTCGGGTTCACCCGCACCGTGGAATGCGCCTGCCATAAACGGATTGTCATCGGGAGCGTTGCAAAATACAACGAGCTTTGACGGCCCTACAAGGCCCTTATCCTTAGTAAGAACAGCCGATTCGCGGACTATTTTTCCCATAAGGGCAACAGCATCCATATTTATACCGGCTTTTGTGGAGCCTATGTTAACGCTTGAGCAGAGTCTTTCGGTTACGGCAAGAGCCTCGGGTATGCTTCTTATAAGCTCCTCGTCTCCCTTTGCAAACCCCTTTTGCACAAGTGCCGAATATCCGCCTAAAAAGTTTACTCCGACTGCCTTTGCGGCCTTGTCAAGAGTCTTGGCGTATTTTATGGGGTCGCCTCCGGCAGACGCGAATATCATTGACACGGGAGTTACTGATATTCGCTTGTTGATTATCGGAACACCGTATTCCTTTTCTATCTCTTCGCCTGTTTTGACGAGGTTTTCGGCTTTGCGGCATATCTTGTCGTAAATTCTGCCGCACGCCTTGTCAGCGTCCGAGTCCGCACAGTCAAGAAGAGATATTCCCATAGTGATGGTTCGTATGTCGAGATTTTCCTCCCGAATCATATTGATAGTTTCAAGTATATCCTGTGTGTTTATCATAGAATTCTTCCCTTACTTGGAATATTTATAAATTATATGTGATGCATCGTATTAAAAATGTCCTCGTGAACGGCATTTATCGAAAGTCCGGTCTTTTCACCGAGAGAGGAGATTTCATCCGCAAAAGAGGTAAAGGGTATATCGCATTTGTCAACGTCAACGAGCATTATCATACAAAACATATCCTGTAAAATCGATTGTGTGACCTCAATTATGTTGACGGAATGCTTCGCGCAGAGCGTAGATACTTCGGCGAGTATGCCCACGGTGTCCTTACCGACAACGGTTATAATAGAACGCATAAAATGTACCTCCAAAAAAATTCTTAGGATATTTTATCACACTTTTGCTCCGTTTAACATATCAAATGACAATTTTTTTCAAAAAACAGTATATTCTTTTTTTAAAATATGCTATTATATCCTAAGAATAATTCCACTTGAGGCGATTTGATGTATAAAAGAACAGTTGATTTGCACGTCCATACCGATAATTCCCCCGACGGTAACCATTCCGCAATGTTTATCTGCGAAAAAGCTGAACTTACGGGACTTCGCGCTTTGGCTTTCTGTGACCATTGCGAAATAGACAGCTTTTATCAGGACAAGTATGATAAACGTATACGCTCGGCGTATTACGAGGTGGCAATGGCACAGTCGGCATTCCGCGGGAAGGTGCTTGTGCTTGAGGGCATAGAGCTCGGCCAGCCTCACTATGACCCGGAGCTTGCCGAAAAGGTGCTTGCCATGCGAGAGTATGACCAGGTCATAGGCTCTGTGCATAATCTTCGCAATACACAGGACTTTTATTATATGGACAGCTTTACCGAGGAGAGTGCAAACGATTATTTTAATCGCTATCTCGATGAAATTCTCGGCCTTTTGGAGTGGGGTAATTTTGATATACTCGCTCATCTGACATATCCTCTCAGATATTTCTATTCAAAATCCGGCATCATTATTGATATGTCAAGATACAGCAAAAAAGTAGATGAAATATTAAAGCTGACTGCCGAAAAGGGCAAGGCGCTTGAGGTGAATTCGGCGGGTCTTCGCCAACCTATTAAAAAGCTTGCACCCGAAGCTGATGTTGTAAAGCGTTTTAAAGAGCTCGGAGGAAAATATGTAACCTTCGGCTCTGACGCGCATTTTGCAGAAGACCTTGCGGCCGGACTTACCGAAGCGTATGACGCTATGAAAGCCGCCGGCTTTAATGAGATGACGCTATTTCAGCAGCGCACACCTCTTCTGATGCCCATTGAATAATAATTTAAATCGAAACGGAATTTATTTATGATTGTAAAAGCAGCCGCAAAAATAAATCTGATGCTTGATGTTGTCGGAAAGCTTCCGAACGGCTACCACAGCTTATTTATGATAATGCAGTCGGTAAGCTGTTATGATACCGTGCGTGTTGACAGAACAGGCGAAAACGGCATTAAGATAATTTCCTCCGACGAACGTGTACCGAAGGACGAAAAAAACATTGCTTATAAAGCCGCCGAGGCATTTTTTGATTACGCCGGTATTTCCGATAGGGGTATAGAGATTGAAATCGGTAAAAAAATTCCCATGGCGGCAGGTCTCGCCGGCGGAAGTGCCGACGGTGCAGGAGTGCTGTATATATTGAACAGGCTGTATAAAACAGGCTTTGACGAATTCACTCTTTGCTCGATAGGCGAAAAAGTCGGAGCGGACGTACCGTTTTCTCTGACGGGCGGAACAAGCCTTTGCGTGGACACAGGCGGTGTTATAGCTCCGCTTCCCGCAATTTCCGACTGCTTTATTGTTCTGTGTAAGCCCGATATGGGCGTTTCTACCGTGAATGCATACAAACAGATAGACGAGGCACAGCGTATACGTCATGCAGACCGCACCGCCATGCTGTATGCAATGAAAAACCGCGATACCGCACTTATGTACGAAAAAATGAACAATGTTTTCGAGCAGGTGATAGAGGTACCGAAACGCCCGTATATCAAACAGACCATGAAGCGCTGCGGTGCTAAGGCTGCGCTTATGAGCGGAAGCGGACCTACTGTATTCGGCATATTCACATCGGAAGACGAAGCCCGGCTTTGCTTTAATAAGCTTAAAATGCAATTCAGCGAAACATACCTTACAAGACCCGTAAAAAGGGGCATAGAGGAAGTATAAAAATGAGCAGCAGATATTCTTATGTATTGATTGCGGCAGCGTTTCTGACGGCGGCGGTTTTGATATTATCTCTTGCGTTAAAAGATAACAGCGTGGTATTTTACGGCGGCTGACAGAATTGGGGCTTCGGCTGCCTCCCGAGTAACCGTATACGAGGCGAAAAAATATAAGAAAAAACAGCTAACGGCAATGATTGTTACATTTAATCATTGCCGTTATTTTTATTGCCCTATGCAGTTTTTGTCGAATATATTTTAAATCTGCAAAAATCCAACCTTTTTCATTGCTTTTTTGAGAGTGCGTTCTGCAATGTAGGAGGCTTTTTCCGCGCCCTCCTTCATGCATTCCGCGAGATAAGCCTTGTCGCTTATAAGGCGGTTGTATTCCTCTCTCAGAGGACGGAGCTCGTCGCACACGGCTTCACCGACTGCGTTTTTAAAGTCGCCGTAGCCCTTGCCGTCAAATTCCTTTTCTATTTCCTCATCTGTTTTTCCGGTGCAGCACGAGTAAATTCCCATAAGGTTGTTTACGCCGTCTTTGCCGTCTTTTCTGTATACGCGCGCTTCGCTGTCGGTGACGGCGCTTTTGATTTTCTTCATAATTGTATTGTCGTCGTCAAGCACGGAAATAAACGCCTTTGGATTGGTGTCTGATTTGCTCATTTTTTTATTCGGTTCCTGAAGCGACATTATTTTGGCGCCGCTCTTACCTATAAACGGTTCGGGAAGCTTAAAGGTGTTTCCGTAAAGGCCGTTAAATCTGTCGGCAATATTTCTTGTTATTTCAAGATGCTGTTTTTGGTCAATGCCTATCGGAACAAAGTCGGTCTGATATAAGAGTATATCTGCCGCCATAAGTACGGGATATGCGAAAAGACCGACATTTACATTGTCGGGGTGTTTTTCGCTCTTGTCCTTAAATTGTGTCATTCTTGAAGCCTCTCCGAATTGGGTATAGCAGTCAAGAATCCACGCAAGCTGTGCATGAGCGGGAACGTGGCTCTGAACAAACACCGTGTTTTTGTGTGGGTCAAGACCGAGTGCCAATAAAAGAGCGTACATCTCCGTGGTTCTTCTGCGAAGATCTGCGGGATTCGGTCTTACCGTTATCGAGTGCAAATCGGCAACGCCGAAAAAGCAATCATAGCCGTCGGACATATTTTTCCAATTTTTCAAAGCACCGAGATAATTGCCGAGGGTCGGCGTGCCTGTCGGTTGTATTAAGCTGAGTACGGTTTGTTTCTTTTCCTGATTATTTTCCATTCTTATTACTCCGTTACTGTTTTATGCAATAATACCGTAATCTTAACTTTACGGTTAGACTGCTTATAGTTTAAATTGAATTTGCTCTTTTGTCAATGTCAATGCAGGGTCATATCGGATGTTTTTGCCTGTGAGACACTTATTTTCGATGCTCCGGCTTTGTTATCGGTGCATTCGACATTTCACATAATACAGAATGCCGCCGAAACAGAGCTTCGACGGCACTTTTTACAGTTTGCTTATTTCGTCCATTATGTAGTCGAGAACCTTCACGGGCTCAATGCCGAGTACAACGGCAAATTCCTCATATATCAGAGCTTCCGCTTCCTTTAAAAAAGCCTCGTCCGATTGGTGGAGCCGCTTACCGCTCTCTTCGCGTTCGGTTTTGTGCAGGCGGATGGTTTTAATCACATTGATTATTTTGCCTCTGTCTCCCGAAGCTAAAGCACTCTTAAAAAAATCCTTTCTCTCGGCGTCGTTTTCAATCCACTCCGATGTGTCCTCTGCGGCATTCCTGATAAGCTCGTCTATTTCGTCTTTTTCAATGACGCTGTGCATTTTTTCCATAAGCTTTTCATTGTCCGACGGAACAAAAATCTTTGAGTTTTTCCTGTACACAGGATTTAATATAAAGTATACGGTGCTTTTACCGCCGACGCGCATTTTTTCGGTTCCCGTTATGCGGCATATTCCCTGAGAGCCGTAAACAACAACGTTACCTTCTTTGAATGTAGTGTTTTCTTTTATTTTTTCCACGGTTTTTTTCCTCCGTAATACTTTTTTGCAATTTCGGTTTGTTTTACCGAGTCCAAAGCGTTCATGCGTTTCGACCAAGCATCGTTTGAATGCAGCTTTTCCTCCGACGTTTCGTAAAAAGAGCATTTCTCACCGAGACATTTTTTTACGCTTAAAACGGAGCAGCCGTTTCTTTCCGTGCAATATATGCAGCAAAATGTGTCGTTGCTGTTTTTGCTTTTATCCGTAAAATCTTTTTTGTCTGACATAGTATCACTTCTTTTGTGCTTCATAATATATTATAACATCTTTTTTGTGTTTTTGTTATTGACATAATAGATAAATTTATATTGTTTGTCGGCTTATATAAAATAGCCAAATTGTCGTAAAAATCGGTCTGTATAACGGCGTAGGGCAATATATATGTATTAAGAAAAAATACGGAGCGGATGTGTGCACCATGATAATAAAATTCAAAAGGCCTGCAGCGATTTTTTGCGGAATTATTCTGATGGTATTCGGACTGTTGTTTTTGCTTTATGCCGTTTTCGGAATGAACGGTGACGAAGAAATAAGAGCAAAAAAGACCATAGCTCAGCACGATACGTCCGTTGATCCGGAAAAGCCGATGATTGCCCTGACGTATGACGACGGTCCGTACACTCCCGTCACCGGAAGAATTCTCGAAAGCCTCAAGGCGGTGGGCGGCAGAGCAACTTTTTTTGTTGTCGGCAGCAGAATAGACGGTCGCGAGGAAATAACAAAGAAAATAACAGAATACGGCTGCGAAATAGGCAATCACACTTACGGACATGTCGTGCTTACCAAAACAGACAACGAAAACGCTTTACGCGAGCTTGCAAAAAATGATGAGGTGATTTTTGATACCGTCGGAATAAAGCCAAGCGTCGTAAGACCTCCGTGCGGCTGTTATAATGATTTTATAAGACAAAACGAGAAAAGACCGCTCGTCATGTGGACGATTGACACAAGAGACTGGAGTCATCAAAACAAGGACCGCACGGTAAATACGGTGCTATCAAGCGTCAAGGACGGAGATATCGTTTTGATGCACGATTTATTTGTCCCTACGGCGGAAGCGTCGGAAATACTGATTCCCGAGCTTGTGAATCGCGGCTTTCAGCTTGTCACCGTGAGTGAACTCATCAATTATCGCGGCGAGATAAACGGGACAGTTTTAAATAACAGTTGACAAACCGAGTTCAATAAGTTATCATATTAGCATATTAACACTTTACCACGGTAAAACACGGAGGACGTTATGAAAAAGATTTTAAGTATTTTGCTTGCTGCTGCCTTGATTGTATGCACATTTGCCGCTTGCGGCAACAAAAAAACCGATACTTCTTCGGACCTTGCATATGTTAAAGATAAAGGAACACTTGTTATCGGCATTACTCTTTTTGCTCCTATGGATTATTATGAAGAGGGTAATACCACAGACCTTAAGGGCTTTGAGGCTGATTTTGCAAGAGCTGTTTGCGAAAAACTCGGTGTTACGCCCTCTTTCCAGGTAATAAGTTGGGAGGCAAAAGAGAGCGAGCTAAATTCAAAAAATGTTGACTGCCTTTGGAACGGCCTTACAATAACCGACGCGAGAAAAAACACCATGTCTATCTCAACGCCCTATATGGCAAATAAACAGGTTCTCATAACAAAGAGCGAAAATGCCGATAAATATTCTTCGGCAGGTTCGTTAAAGGGTGCGACGGTAGTTGCCGAAAAAGAATCCGCGGGTGAAGAGGTTGCAACAAGCGACGCATTCTTTGAGGGCGCAAACTACACGGCGGTTGACTCAATGGCAAAGGCGATAATGGAGGTTTCCTCCGGCACGGCAGATGCCGCTGTTATAGACTATGTTACCGGCATCGGTTCAATAGGCGAGGGCACCAACTATACAAATATAGTTATGGTAAGCGGCGCGAATTTTGCAGATGAGGAATACGGTATCGCTTTCAGAAAAGACAGCGATATAACTCCCGAGGTTAACAAAGCAATCGACGAGCTTGCAAAGGACGGTACTCTCAGGACCATCGCAGAAAAATATAAACTCGGCGGTCAGCTCCTTGTAGGCTGAAAAAACTAAAAAATAACTTTTTGAGGCGGCGGCGCGTCTGCGCTTGCCGTCTAAAAGTTTGTTTAAGGTGAAGTTATGGACTCTTTTGTGAATATATCAATGGAGCTTTTAAAGGGGTTCTGCGAGAATTTGAAGCTGTTTTCGCTTACGCTTCTGTTTTCTGTTCCCGCAGGACTTCTTGTTATGTTTTGCTCTATATCAAAATTTAAGCCGCTGAAGTGGCTTTCAAAGACCTTTGTATGGATAATTCGCGGCACACCGCTTATGCTCCAGCTTTTTGTTGTGCTGTATGTTCCCGGGCTTTTGTTTAACACACCTATTAAAGTGCGTTTTACGGCGGCTCTGATAGCGTTTGTAATAAATTACGCCTGCTATTTTTCCGAGATTTACCGCGGCGGTATTGAGAGCATTTCAAAAGGTCAGTACGAGGCAGGGCAGGTTCTCGGTATGACAAAGCCGCAAATATTTTTTAAGGTAATACTTTTGCAGGTGGTAAAGAGAATAGTTCCGCCGATGAGCAACGAAGTAATAACCCTTGTAAAAGATACTTCCTTGGCAAGGGTAATAGCCGTTGCGGAAATAATAATGGCTGCCGACAGGTTTTCGGCACGCGGAATAATTTGGCCGCTGTTCTATACAGGCGCGTTTTTCTTGATATTTAACGGCTTGCTGACTGTTATCTTTAATAAGATTGAAAAGAAACTCGATTATTTCAGAGGTTAATTTATGACTGTACTTGAAGTAAACAATATACATAAAAGATTTGGTAAAACCGATGTCTTAAAGGGCATTGATTTTAAAATAGAAGAGGGAGAGGTAGTCTCCGTCATAGGCTCCTCCGGCAGCGGCAAAACCACCCTTTTGCGCTGCATAACAGGACTTGAATCTGCAGACGAGGGAAGAATTTCCGTAGGCGGAAGAGTAACGTTTGACAGCGAACGTAAGGAGAAGCTGTCAAGAGAAGAAAAGCGTGAAAATCAGCTTTGCACAGGGCTTGTTTTTCAGTCATTTAATCTTTTTCCGCAGTATACGGTTCTTCGCAACGTAACGCTTGCCAAAGAACTTTTGGTAAAAGAAGAGTGTAAAAAAAATAAGCTCTCACGCGAAGATAAAAAGAATAAGCTTGCCGCTATCAGCACCGAAGCGATAAAAATAATTGAAAGTGTAGGCCTCAGGGATAAGACGGAAAATTACCCTTGCGAGCTCTCCGGCGGTCAGCAGCAGAGAGTCGCGATAGCGCGCGCACTTATGCTGTCTCCGCAGCTTTTATGTTTTGACGAGCCCACAAGTGCCCTTGACCCCGAAATTACCGGTGAGGTTTTAAATGTTATCAGAAAACTTGCACAGGACGGCAAGACCATGCTTATAGTCACCCACGAAATGGGATTTGCCCGCGAGGTTTCAAATAAGGTCATATATATGCATGAGGGCGTTATCGCGGAAGAGGGAACACCCGAAGAGATTTTTGACAATCCGAAGAGCGATCGCCTAAAATCATTCTTAAATTCCACCCTCCGAATATAATCACGTAAACTTACCGCCTCCGCAAAGAAACGTGGGGCAGACGGATATAAAAAAACCACTCGCTGTGCGGGTGGTTTTTTATTTGCTGTGCCGTCCTTAAAACGGTCGGTGCTTTTATTTTTGCTTGTAATGTTTAAGAAAGTCTTCAAATTCCTCGCAGGCTTTATTAAGCTGCTTTACTGTGGGCAGATACACTATTCTCACATGGTCGGGCGTGGGGTAGTTGAATGCGCTTCCCTGAACCAATAGAATTTTTTTACTTACAAGGAAATCATATACCATCTGCTCGTCGTTTTTGATGTTGTATTTTTTGCTGTCTATTTTCGGGAAGATGTAAAATGCCGCCTTGGGTTTCATTGCGGAAACGCCGTCAATGCTGTTTAAAGCTTTCCAAACGGCTTCGCGCTGTTCGTATATTCTGCCGCCGGGTAAAAGCAATTCGTCAATGCTCTGATAGCCGCCTAATGCAGTCTGTATAATTTCCTGAGCCGGAACGTTTGAGCAAAGACGCATGGATGAGAGCAAGTTGAGTCCTTCAATATAATCTTTTATAGGCGCTTTGTTGCCGCTTATGCACATCCAACCGCAACGGAATCCCGCTATTCTGTGCGATTTCGAAAGTCCGTTAAAGGTAATGCACGGAATATCCGGAGCGAGAGAGGCTATCGAAATGTGTTTTAACGAATCCATAACAAGTCTGTCATATATCTCGTCCGAAAAGATTATGAGCTGATGACTGCGCGCCACCTCGACTATTTCTTTAAGTATCTCTTCCGAGTAGAGCGCGCCTGTGGGATTGTTCGGGTTGATAATTACGATGCCCTTGGTTCTGTCGGTGATTTTTTTCTTGATGTCGTCAATGTCGGGGTTCCATTCGTTCTGCTCATCACAGATATAGTGAACGGCATTTCCGCCTGCAAGCGTTACCGCAGCTGTCCACAAGGGGTAGTCGGGGGCGGGGACAAGTATTTCATCACCGTTGTCAAGGAGTCCTTGCATTGACATTGTTATAAGCTCGCTGACGCCGTTTCCCGTGTATATGTCATTAATTCCGACATTCGGCAAATTTTTGAGCTGCGAATACTGCATTATCGATTTTCTTGCCGAAAAAATACCCTTTGAGTCCGAATAGCCCTCTGCGTCGCGCAGGGTGTATATCATATCGTGAATTATTTCGTCGGGAGCGGAAAAGTTAAAGGGTGCCGGGTTGCCGATGTTGAGCTTCAGTATTTTTGTGCCGGCGCTTTCCATTTCGCTCGCTTTTTCAAGGACCGGGCCTCGTATATCGTAGCAAACGTGGTCGAGCTTGTGTGATTTGCTGAATTTTCTCATATTATCAGTCGCCTTCTTATAATTATAATTTTTATTTTAACACCGTTGTCAACCGGCTTGCGCGATTAACGTGATTATGGACAAATATATCTTTTCGGTATATAATTCTTGTGTTATAATATTATTATATTTGAAAAATACTGATAAAGATTTTGAAAAAACGGAGACTCAATATGAATACCGGATTTATAAAAGTTTCGGCGGTTTCGCCGCGCGTAACGGTTGCAAATGTCGAAAAAAATCTTCAAAACGCCCTTAAAACTGTAAAGGCCGAAAGCGAGTCGGGCAGCTCTCTTATAGTGTTCCCGGAGCTTTATCTTACGGCTTACACCTGCGGCGATTTGTTTTTACAGGACGCACTTATACAGAGTGCGCTTGACGCGCTTATTAAATTTTCAAAAGAAACGGCATACAGCGATGCCGTTATATGTATAGGCTTACCTCTGCGTGTGAGTGGCAGGCTTTATAATTGCGCCGCTGTTTTGCAGAGCGGAGCTATTCTCGGAATTGTGCCGAAAACGTATATACCTAACTATAATGAATACTATGAGAAGCGGTGGTTTGCCTCCTCCGAAAAGGTGAATTGCTCATCCGTTATAATTGATGACGAAGAGGTGCCGTTCGGCAGCAATTTGCTTTTTACTCTGTCATCGGGAGCTGTTCTCGGAGTTGAAATCTGTGAGGATTTGTGGGTTCCCGTTCCGCCGAGCAGCGAGCTTTGCCTTAACGGTGCCGATATTATAGCGAATTTGTCGGCGAGCAATGAGGCTGTCACAAAGAATGATTATAGAAAAAATATAATTTCCGTGCAGAGCGCCAAGTGCTTTTGCGCTTATGTATATGCTTCTTCGGGAGTAGGCGAGTCGTCAACCGACCTTGTGTTTTCGGGAGCTTGTACAATAGCGGAAAACGGAGCGATTTTGTCGGAGAGTGAACGCTTTGCGTTTGACGGCAGCAGTGCCTCGGCGTATATCGACTTTGAAAAGCTGAATTCCGAGCGTGTACAAAACGGCTCTTTTTCCGACAATAACGAGATTTTGCGCGAAAATGATTTTACCGTCATTCCCGCATATGTAAATGAGGCGGAATATGACGATATTGCAAGAAGTTTTTATCCCTATCCGTTTGTTCCGTCAAACGAAAGCGAGAGGGAGCTTCGCTGCGGCGAAATACTCTCAATTCAAAGCGCGGGACTTGCCAAGCGTCTTGCGCATACCGGACTTAAAAAGGCTGTTATCGGTATTTCCGGCGGACTTGATTCTACGCTGGCACTTCTTGTAGCCGTTAAGGCTATGGAGATGTTGTCGCTTCCCAACGAAAATATCATATGCGTCACAATGCCGGGCTTCGGTACTACCGATATGACGTATAATAACGCCGTAGAGCTTATAAAAGCACTCAATACAACTTTTAAGGAAATAGATATAAAACCTGCCTGCCTGCGCCATATGAGCGATATAGGGCACGACAGCGATATTCACGACATCACCTATGAAAATACGCAGGCGAGGGAACGCACGCAGATACTTATGGATATTTCAAACAAGGTCGGCGGCATACTCGTCGGCACAGGCGACCTCAGCGAACTTGCGCTCGGGTGGTGTACATATAACGCCGACCATATGAGTATGTACGGTGTGAACTGCTCTGTACCGAAAACTCTTGTGAGACATTTGGTTCGCTTTGAAGCCGAAAAACTCGGCGGTGAAATAGAGCAGATCCTTTTGCGTGTGCTTGCAACCCCCGTAAGCCCCGAGCTTTTACCGCCTGATGAAAACGGTAATATCAAGCAAAAAACCGAGGATAAGCTCGGTCCGTACGAGGTTCACGATTTCTATCTTTACTACTTCCTGCGTTTCGGCACCAAACCGCAAAAACTGCTGTTTATGGCATCTCGTGCTTTTTCGGGTAAGTATTCAGAGGAGCAGCTCAAAGAGTGGCTCAGGCTTTTTATCAAAAGATTTTTCATAAGCCAGTTTAAGCGCTCGTGCTTGCCGGACGGCCCTAAGGTGGGCTCTGTAAGCCTTTCGCCGCGCGGAGATTTCCGTATGCCGTCGGATGCCGAATTTACCGAATGGCTTAAATTCTGAAGGATATAACCGTAAAATAAAATGGCTGTAAAAACCGAGGTTTTTGCAGCCATTTATGTATTTATTGTGTTACTGTATCCTTTTTTATTCCGAAAATCAGTCTCAGAAAACCTCCGAGCAGCTTCGAGCTTTTAAAAACAATAACCTTCAAAACAGACTCCTCCTTAACAACAGTTTCTGCAAAGCGTTATCCCGCTGCAAACAAGAGCGAGAGCGAGTACAACTACGAGCCATTGTGCCGGCAGAATAAAAGCAACTGCCAAGGCTATCCCCAAGGTCACAAACACGGCTCCGATACCGATACGTCGTTTTCTTATCATGCCGACACCGCCTTATCTTTTTTTACTGCGCTAATACACTATATGCTGCGAAATAAAAAAGTGTTAAGGCTTTGTTTGCGATGAAGGCAATAATTAAAGGTAAAGGCTTATTTCACCGCTTTTCAGCACCGTCATCGAATTCCCGCTCTTTACGATAAGCCCTCCGTCTTTGTCAATGTCGAGAGCCGTACCGTAAAATTCAGTATTATTCTTCGTATATTTAATGTCTTTTCCTAAAACGAGAGAATATTTTTTATATCTTTCGATAAAACTGTTTCGTTCCTCATCATACTTTAGTAATTTTTTAACTATAAGCGAAATTAACTCGTTTTTAATCGGTAAATCGTATTCCAAAAAACCAACCTTGTCCTTGAGTGAGTCCGGCAGGGTGGCGGTTTTCAGATTGATTCCTATGCCTATTATTATGTTGCTTACGGTACCGGTTTCAAAGTCGGATACCGCTTCCGTCAGTATTCCGCACAGCTTTTTGCCGTCGAGATATATGTCGTTTACCCATTTGATTTTTGTATCGGTTCCCGTGAGCTCCTTAATTGCTTCAACTACGCAGACGGCGGCATATGACGTTATACCGACGGCTGATGTCAAATCGCTTTTAGGGGAGGTGACGAGCGAAAAATATAATCCTGTACCCTTAGGCGAGTAAAAATTGCGTCCGTTTCTGCCGCGACCGAGAGTTTGCTCCTCCGAAATGATGAGCAACGGCTTGTCGGTTTTCCCGTTTGCCGTTTCTCTCTTTGCTTCATTGTTGGTGGAGTCTAAGCTCTCAAATATTTTTATGTCCGTATTTTCGCCGCAAAGCCTTTCAATGGTGCTTTGCGAGAGAATATCGCAGGACTCCGACAAACAGTACCCCTTATTTGTGGAAGATGTAATTTTATATCCGTCGTTTTTAAGTGAATTTATTGCTTTCCATACGGCGTTTCTCGATACACCGAGCTTTTCGGCAAGATATTGTCCGGAAATATCTTCTCCTCTGTGTGCTTCAAGCTCCGAGCGTATGTCATTCTTTACAGACATAGTTTTTTCCTTTCAAGAAATAATCTGCATATATGGTATTGTATAAAACGCGTTTTGTCAAATTGCCTTATGAAATTTTTAAAAAGCGGACAGCAACTTTGAATGTCGCTGTCCGCTTTTATATGGATTTCGGTGTTTACCCGTTATTTAGGCAATACTGCCTTTTTCTTTTTGCCGACGATGATAAATAAGGTCAGCGCGCCGCAGCTGACTATCGCCGCTGACAGCCACAATGCAAGGCTGTTTGTGTTGCCTGTCTTTGGAATGTTCACATTTGTTACACTTTTGCTTGTCGCCACAATTCCGTATTGGCTCAAATGAGTTGCTTCAAATACGATATAGCCGTCCTCAACTGTTGCGGGGATCGTTTCCTTTATTTCACCGTCTGAAATATATACGACTTCATATTTGTCATAGTCCTTTAAATCCTCCGGCAGAGCAATTTTGATTTTCATTTTTGTATCGCTTATTTTTACAACGTTGTTGTTTCCGTCAAGCACATTGATGTCTGCTATGAACTTTACATTTTTATCTGCCAAATCCTTTTTAACTTCCACTTCACGAATATCCAATTTGTAATCCTTATTTATTCCGTCTGGAAATTCGATAACCGCATTTGTTTCTCCCTTGCTTTCGAGTTTATTTACCGTTTCGGAAGCAGGAGGCGTAATAGGTGTGGGCGGTTCGGGCTTTCCGGGATTTTCCGGCACGTCATTATTTTTAGTCCAAGAAGCGTAAAGGGTCACATTTTTATACCGCACATAACCGTTGTCTTCCGTAATCAAGGTGTCTTTATCAAATTTGCTATTGGTTTCTTCGTTGTTATCCCAAAATCTCCAATAAACATACTTGTAATTTTTTCCGCTGCCGTCTTTTTTGGTGTTCCAGCCGTTAAAGGTATAGCCCTCTCTTACGGGAACATAGGGCAAAAGCGACATTGATGCACCTGAGTCTCTGCCGCCTACATAGTCGTACTTTTTAGCCTCGTTGCCGTCGAGCGTTCCGCCGTTCGCATTGAGTGTCAATACTATGCCGTCATTGTCGAATGTGTTTTTTGTGTAGGTTGCAAGAACCGTTACGGCGTCGCTTTCCTTAAAGCAGTCAGCCGATATTTCCGTTACATATCTGCCGTTCAAGTCCCAGCCGACAAAGGTATAGCCCTCTCTTACAGGAACATATTGAGTTAAATCGACCGTCTGATACTCACTTGAGCTGCTTTTCAGGGTTATTTCATACTTGCCGTTTACTGTGCCGCCGAGACCGTCAAGCGTCAGGTAATATGTGCCGGTTCCCTTTAACGCTTCTTCGGAGAATGCTGCGCAAATCGTAAGACCGTTAGTGTAATCTACCTCGCCGTCGTTTACCCAAAAAGTACCCTCGGAATTGAAATCCGACAGTGGTATATCCTCCGGGGCCCTTGTTTCGCCCGACCAATCCGTTGCCCAATAAGCAAATTGAGTTCTGCCGTTAAACGGAAGAATGCCCGCAGTCAATTCGGATAAGCTTACCGTCGTGTCGCCGTCGGCAACATCAAATCTTATTATTTTTGCATAATCGCCGTCGATTTTGCCGTCCGAAGCGCAAGTGAGAAGCAGCGTATACTTTCCGTCGTCCTTGATTGTGGCGGCACTTACCGTTATCAGGCTCGATATAACAAACATTATCGCGAGCAGCATCAAAAGCACCGTTTTTAATTTTGCGTTGACCTTTCTCTTTAATCTTTTTTTGTTATCCATAAAATTTCCTCCTTTATTAAGCCTTATTTCAAGGTTGTGTTACTTTTTTTATAATTATATTTTTACATTACGATATTGTATATAAGGGAAGTCCGCCAATAGCGTTAAAAGCGGTGGCGGATATCCGCCAATCGTTGAAAAACAGCAAAAAAATACCTCCCATCCATAGACGGGTGTCCGTAAAACAGTTAATCCTCCGTATGGCTTAGACCATGCGGAGGATTTGTTTATGTCTAATCTTCAAACTTGCTGGCGGCAAACGGTTTGTCAAAACCGTTTGCGGACGGCAAGTCCACAAGGGATAGCCGCATAAGCGGCGCAAGGGGGGTGTAGCCACCTTGACGGAACGAAGTGACGCAACATTCCCGGTCGGGCAGTTTTCTTCTGCTGACCGGGAATGAAGCTCCGCAGGACGCACGATACTCTCGACAGGAGAGTATAGAAGTGCGCCCTTTAGTTCCTAAAGGGATTTTATCAGTTCGACAAACTTGAATTTTCAAATTAGTCTTTGCAAATAACCTTTGAACCTTCACCATCAATTACAATTCCCTGACGGTTGTTAATTGGGCATAGATTCAAATCCGAAAACTCAGTCATTATTTTCTCGGTAACTTTCTTAAATGGTGCTGTAAGATAATGCGGAAGAACATAGAAATCAATCAAATCAAGCCCTGCATCATCTTCTTGTGAGTAGTCCTCCGGCTTTTCATCCATTTGTTCAATATATTGGATAGTAGGAGCGCATATAATCGCGCCTGCCGATTCACCGATCATCAGTTTTCCCTTTGCCAATTCTTTCTTCAACAGCTCATCCGTTCCCGTTTTACGGAGCTGGTCCATAAGGAAGAAAGAATTTCCACCAGTAAAATATATCACGTCCGCATCTTCAAAAACAGATTGTATCGTTGAATAAGCCTCCGTTGAAATATCAATTTCAGTTACGGCTGCTCCCAGTTTATTAAATAGCTTTCGAGCCGAGCCGACATAACCGGTGTAGCCTTCACGCAGCGATGCTGTTGGAATAAATGCGACTTTTTTGTTATCAATTTCTTCTTTTATCAAACTTCCTACACTTGAAAAGTGCGAACATAAAAACAGCTTCATCCATATTCTCCTTTATAAATTTGTTGCTCAATTTCGTGTTCAAATTATACCATAAAACTTGTGAACAATTCTACCGTCATTTTGGAACATATGAGAAAAGTCCGAACAGTTTTCTGCCCGGACTTCCTCGCTCAATTATAAATCAACTCTGCTTTCACAACTTCCTCTGCCTGTGTCTTTCAAGCGTTCATCTGCCGCACCCATTCCATTTGGCTTTCAGCTTTCAGTTGCTCGGTCACGCCGTTTTGCTCTGCCAGTGACCGCACGATCAGCTCCATGCGGTTTCGTGCCGCTTCGTCAATCTCGGCGCAATACTGTCTTACGTACACCCAGCTATATGGGAGGTATTGCTGATATCTTTTATATTGAGTTGTATAAAGAAATTAGTCCGATTCTTGATTTTGCACCTGTTTTTTCGTAAATAGCGGAAACATATCGCTCTAATGTGCGTCGCGATACATACAATTTGTCGGCAATTGCCTGAAGACCGTCCTCGGTACTCACTAGCAACCCAAACACTTCGGTTTCTCTCGGCGTGAGAGAAAATCGTTCCGACAACTTTTGCAGTTTTTCGTGCCCTTTTAGTTTACTGTCGTTAATTGCGTTAAGCTTCTCGAAAAACTCTTTTCGGCTGTTTGTATAAATTATTGCGGCTATACTCGTAAGAACGAAAAGAAGCAGCTCTGTTGTTATAATCGCTATATTGTTGCCTGAATTTAAAATCGCAAGCGAGCCTCCCGATATCGCAACCGCAACAAGGTTGTTGACGGTTCTGCCGAGTCCCGCCCAGAGTGCGGTCGTTTTTGTGTAGCGGGCAATTCCCATAAAAGAAGCCGTGAAAAATACTGCGAAAAAGCCTGCCGACAGGTAGAATACTATAAGTCCTATTGTAAATGGCCCTGCAAATTGCAGTATGACAAGGCTGACAGTAGATAAAATCATTACGCAATACATAATGATGCTCATGTACTTTCTGTCGGCTATATCAAACAAAAATCCGGCGGCAAGACCGCTGAGAGCCAGCAATACTCTCGGCCATTGTCCGATATTTACGACGCCGCTCACATGATACAGAGTAACTGCGTTGTCGAGTGTGCTGAAAATACAGGTCATCAGCGCAACAAAGAATATAAGTACAATGCCTGTTTTCAATATGCCTTTTTTGTCGGCGTTGTCATCCTTATTGCGGTTCTCGTTTTCGGTTTTCGGCTCGATACTGCTTTTTTTCGTTTTTATCAGTATGAAAGCCAATATTATAATAAAAGCGGAGAGAATGCAGGCTTCCGAAATATCCGTGCGAATAAGATTATTGTTGGCAATTTGCAATACCGTGCCGAGCATATATGAAATGCCTACAAGACGAGCTAAGTGAGCGTTTGTTTTCAAAAGGTAAAGTGATTTACAGTATACCGCGCCGCCGTAGCTGCCGAGCAGTAAGAACAGCAAAAGTCCAAAGCACAATGTGAGCGGATATGAGTTGCCGCGGCACAATATGAAGAGGCAGGCAACCGAAATAACCGCCGCCGTAAGCGAAATTACCGCCTTTAGTATTCCACCGAAAATTCGATTGAAAAGAGGATACAATAAAAATCCCAATGCGCTGATGCCGAGCACATAGTTTTGCGCGTTTACAGATAGATTGCCCGATGCCGTGCGTGCAATTATATTGACAAACAAAAATTCAGCACCTAAAAACGTAAAGGTGAAAAGGCTCATGAGCGTAACTGCTCTTGCGTAGAGAATTTTATTTTCCCCGCACAAGACCTTGCTCTGTCTGATTTTTTTCGAAATCTCAGCCATATTAAATGTCCTCTTTGCTTATCGGTCGTGATTTTTTCGGCTTAAGCAAATAAAAATCATATTGTGCAGGGATTACCCCTGCTTAAGCTTCACCGTTATTGTCGTTTTTTACTTTATCTTTTTCCGCATTGTCCGAGCCTTTTTCGGGTGAACTGATTTCTTCGTCCGGCGTTTTGTCTGCGGTCGAATTGTCTTCGGGTAAGTCGGGCTTTAAGACTTCTGTCGGCGGAGCCGCGCGGCCACTCACCGAGGCATCATTCGGATTTTCAGCCGAACTTACGTCAAAAGCAGCGGCGTTTTCGTTTAACAACAACCATTTATCCTGTTTATTCTTTTTATAAAACAGAACTTTGCGGCGTTTCATTATTATGAGCAGCGTTGCTATGATAATAGTAATAATTGAGATTATTGCGCCGTTTCTGAGTCCGTAGGAATAATAGCGGAAGTAAATTTCGTGTTCTCCCGGTTCGGCGTAAAAGCCCATAAGGCTGTCGGAAATTTTCACCATATCATCGGCTTTTACTTTAACTCCGTCAACATATACCTCCCAGTTTGTGTCGTAGGGAATAGAGGTATAGACCATTTCGCCGTCATTTACGGTTATGTCTCCGAATATCTCAGTATCGTTATAGGAGGTTATTTTAAGCTCGCCGCTTCCTGAGAGCTTTTCATATCCTTCCTTGAATTTGTCCATATCAAGTGAGTAAACATAGAACGAAATGGTTCCGCTGTCCGCTGCCGAGTTCTTTATCGGTACGTCCACATAAACGGTTTCTTCGGGTGTGCGTTCGCCGAGGTCGATTATATATCCGTCGTCTGTGTCAAACGTCTTTGAAAAACCGTCCGCCGTGATTGTCGCGTTGTCACTTGAAGCGGATTTAACGTATACATACATATTTGCATTGGTTTGCGGTACTATCTCAGCTGTAAAGCTCGCCGAAGCGCCGGAAGTATTTTTGACGTATGCAAGTATGCCAACGGACAACTGCATATCCGAGAATGTGCTAAGGTTGCTGTAGGTTACGTTGCTTATATCGACTTGCTTTAAAACATCGGAAACACCTGTCGCCTTTTCAAACCAGCTGTTCTGAGCTTCGAACGGGTTTAAGGCGTCCTTGCTTGACCATGACGCAACATCTTTGTTTACGGCAAAGGCTAAGGGCAGAGCGTAATTGTTTTTGTATGCTGTGAACTTTCCGTTCATCATAAGGCTTGAATAAAGCTCGTCATTTAAATAATATCCGCAGTTATCAACGAGGTATTTAAGACCGAACATCGCGTTATATACAGGTGTTTGCGGATTATATGTGTAGCTGTTGATATAATTTCCGAACATACCGAGCTCTTGCTGCATATTTGATACGCTCTCATATGCCATCGACGAGAATACCGAAACGCCGTTGTAATCGTACCAACACGGATCCATCCTCGTACGGAGATTTGTAAGCTCCATACGATAAAAGCCGTTACCGTCATAGTCGTCAAGCTCTTTCTTCATTGTTCTGAAATCGTCATAATCGCTTGTGTAATTGGTCTTGTTCTGATTCATTGAATAGTGATTTGTGTTACCGAGAGCTATTTCTGACGTGACGGTGCACAAAAGCAGTATCGAAACCGCCGACGCCTGGTATTTTTTATCCTTGAGCAGTCTCAGAATAAGAACATAACCGACGCCGAATATTATGCTGAGACCGAGCGACATATCGCCGATATTTTTAGATGTGATTTTTTCGACAAGAATAAGGAACAACGCAAATCCGAGGCCGGTCGCCAATATTTCTTTGCCTGAAAAGTCCTTTATGTGTATGAGAGCCTTGTACGCCATAACGAGCAGCACAAACGAGTACATAAATGAAAATCTGTACGGCAGATCGTTGGGGAAATGGAAGCCGTGCCATACGAAATTGAGATAATTCATATTAAAGCTTAAATAAAGCACACCCAAAAGGCAGACGTATGAAATCTTTTCGCGCGCTTTGATTTTTTTGCAGAACAAAAACAGCGGAACCAAAAGCAGAGTAAGCACGCCGCAGTAAACATTCGGCAAAACGTCGGTGCCGCTGCTTCTGATTGTAGGCTCGGAGCTTGCAAGATGATTCGCGAGAAAATCAAACGTGTTGAAATATTTTTTGTATTCTGCGGGAGAGCCGCTTGAGGTTGCGGAGCTGTCGGTGAGAATCGTTATAAGGGGTATAACCACAAAAGCCGCAAGCAGTACGGCGACTATTGAGTAAAAGGCAAATTTAACTCCCGAACTCCAAAAAAGCGAATTTGAAAGCCTTTTTGCAAGAGGTGCTTTTTTGCTCAAGGTTCTGTTAAATTTCTGCTCGATTGAGTAATTTGCAAAATAGTAGGTGAGAAAATACAAAACGGCAAAAATGCATATCATATATGCCATATAGTAGTTTGCAAAGAACATCAGGGCGAGCGAAATGCAGTAAAGAGTTGGCTTGCCCTTGTTAATTATTTTTTCGATTCCGAGCAAAATTACGGGGAAAAGAACCATGGCGTCAAGCCACATAAGATTCCAGTAGTAAGCCACAAAATAGCCGCAGAAAGCATATAAAATGCCGAATGCCGCCGTTGTCGGGTCGTGCCTTCCGAATGATTTTTTTATATAGTAGGTAAACGAGCCTGCCGAGAGCATGGCTTTTACCGCTATCATAGCCGCTATGGCTTCGGGAATGTTCTTATGACCGAAAAAGAGAATGAGTATTGTAACGGGACTCGAAAGATAGTTGTAGAAATTGCCGAGAAAGCTGCTTCCGAGACCCGAATTCCACGAGTATATAAGCGACTCTCCGCTTGTGAGTCTGTCATACAACTCTGCGAACAGCGGACCGTATTGATGATATAGATCCATTCTGAGGATTGTCATATCGCCGTACGGAATAAGGCTGAAGCAGAAGTAAACAAGCTGCATTACGGCAAAGGCAATCAATGCCGATATCAAAATATATTTGTTGTTTTTCAGAAAGAGTGAAAATTTGGTTTCTTTTTTCTTTTTGACCTTAGTTTTGCTCATTTCGGTTATTCCTTTGTTTAATTATTTGGTGTCTTGTGTATAATAGGTAAATTTTTACCTCAGTATATCACATTGCTTTGTCTGTTTCAAGAATTTAGTTCTACTTGCGGACAAGTAACATATATATAAACGAGGTGAAAAACAATGGAAAGCGAAAAAGATTTTCTAAGCGATATTTTTTACTATTTGCCGCCGCGTATAAGAGCGTTTTTTCTGAAATTGCCGCCGAATATCTGCGATGAAATAACCGAGATACGCCTCAGAGCGGATAAGCCCGTGTCGATAGTCACGAGAAACGGGTGCGCGTTTATAACTTCGGGCGGAAGAATGAGCTTTATCTGTTCGGATAATCTCCCCGTTATAACGGGAAGTGAAATTTCGGATATGGTTACCAAAATGTGCGGATATTCCGTGTACAGCCACCAAAGCGACCTCGTAAACGGTTTTATAACGCTGAAAGGCGGCTGCCGCGTCGGCATTTGCGGAACCGCTGTTATACAAAACGGAGCTGTTACGGCAATACGCGAGCTAACCTCCGTAAATATCAGAGTGGCGCGTGAAATCAAAGGCTGCTCCGACGACATATCGGACAGACTTTTTTTAAACGAACCGCGCAGCATTATTGTTGCCGGTGCGCCGATGTCGGGTAAAACAACGGTTTTAAAAGACCTTGTACGTAAGTTTTCCGACGGACTTATCGGAAGCTTTTATAAATGTGCCGTTATTGATGAACGCGGCGAGCTCTCGTGCCTTAAAAGCTCGGAGTGCTTTAATGCCGATATTCTCTCTTTTTACCCGAAGCCGTACGGAATAATGACAGCAGTGAGGACTTTGTCTCCCGACATTATATTCTGTGACGAGCTCGGAAGCGAAAGCGAGGCAAACGAGGTGTTAAACGGCATTGCCTGCGGAGTTAAATTTATCGTTACCGCGCATGCTTCAAGTCTTAACGAGCTTTATTTGCGACACGGTACGAAGAAGCTTTTGGACAGCGGACTTATCGATGCCGCTGTGTTTTTGGATACAGGGAAGAATATAGGAAAGATAAAGGAAATATTTTACTTCGGAGCGGAAGATTATGAAAACTGTGGGCCTTGTGATGATATTTGCGGCACTGAGCCTTGCGGGGATAAACAAGGCGATGACAATAACGGCGAGCGACAGGGAGGCGTATTCGGTAATCTCAATGCTCAAATACATAAGGACGCTGATATCGTATGTATCGACTCCCGCCGACAAAATATTAGACAGCCTTCTTGAGTCGGAATACAAGGATATGTTTTTTATAAAGGACGCAAGAGAGCGTTTCTGCCGGGGAGACAGCTTTTCCTCAGCGTGGAAAAACGCAATTGATAAAAACAAATCCGATACGTGCTTACCGCAGGACTGTATTGAAAAGCTTAAGGCTTTTTCCGACACCTTCGGCTCGGCAGACAAACAGAGCGAGCTCGAAAATTGCGATACATTTATCTCTTATTTTGAACTCAGGCAAAAGGAGCTTCACGAAAGAGCTGCGAGTGCGCCGCGCGTTTACGGTTCTCTCGGTGTGCTTTTCGGTGCGCTTGCCGTGATAGTGCTCTTTTAAAACGGAGGAAGTATGGAAGTTGATTTTATTTTTAAAATTGCCGCCATCGGAATAATCGTGGCTGTGCTCTATCAGGTGTTGTCGCGCTCGGGACGCGAGGAATATGCAACGCTGACGGTTATTGCGGGTATAGCCGTAATAGTGATGATGCTGCTGCCGGGTATAGGGGAGCTTCGCAGTATCATAGAATCAACCTTTGATATATGATTAAGCTGATACTTATAATTCTGACCGGTGTTTTGTCGATAGTTATCATAAAGCAGTTAAGGCCGGAGTATTCGTTTTTACTTCGCATAGCTGTACTTTTGACAGTACTGTTTTCGGCTGTTGCGGCGTTTTCCGTGCTATCGGATAAAATCGGCGAAAGTATCGGAGATGCGGAAATAAATACCGAAGGCTTAAAGCTTATGGTAAAAACAGCCGGTGTGTCGGTGGTTACCGAAATAGCCTCGGCCGTATGCCGTGACGCTTCGGAAACGGCTCTTGCAAAGACGGCAGAGCTTATAGGGAAAATAACAATAGCGGGTATGATTTTGCCTGTGATCGGAGAAATAATCAAATTATGTGTAAGCCTTTGCGGAAAGTGAAAAAAACGGTTACAACACTTACATTTTTAATGCTCGTAATATTTTTGCTTCCGATTGCCGCGAGTGCCGCCGATACGGGTGATGAAAAAATCACTTCCGATGACTTTGCCGTGGAAATAAGCGACGAGACAAGCAAAATTCTTGAGTCAATGGGCATTGAAAACATAGATTATGACTCGCTTATAAGCGCTTCACCGAGAAAAATTATAACCTGCATTATAGATATTGCAAAGGGTAAGCTGAAAGAACCCGTAAAGACGCTCGGTATTGTACTGTCAATAGCGGTTGTCGCGGCAGTAGTCGGCAGCTTCGCTCCATCAAAAACCGCAGAAAAATATTCGGTCGGTACGGTATGCTCTTTTCTGATAGTTTCTGCTTTGACGGTGCCTCTTGCGAGCACCCTTTCGTCTGCGGCATCGTCGATTTCGCTGACGGCTGATTTTATGAAGGGTTATATTCCCGTTTTTGCCGGGACGGTAGCCGCGAGCGGAATGACTCTTACCTCGGCTTCCTACAGTGCACTTGAGCTTGCGGCGGCAGAGGCGGTATCACAACTTTCATCAATGTTTTTCGTCCCGTTAACCGGGCTTATTATGATGGTTACGCTTTTGTCATCCGTTTCGGACAATGTAAATTCTGCGAAAATAATATCGCTTTTGAAAAAGATTATTTCGATTGTTCTCGGTGTTTTATCAACCGTATTTGTGGGGCTGGTCACAATAAAGGGCGCTCTTGCTTCCTCCGCCGACAGCGTAAGCGTAAAGGGAATAAAGCTGCTTGCCGGAAACACCATACCCATAGTCGGCGGAGCAATAGGCGACGCTTATACCTCGGTTCTCGGCAGTCTTAATCTTATCAAAGGTACCGTGGGAGCATTCGGCATATTTGCGATAGCGGCTGTCAACATTCCAGTAATAACCGAGATGCTGCTGTGGATGATAGCCGTAAATATATGCTCCGCGTTATGCGGATTGCTCGGCGAAGAAAATGCGGCAAAAGTGCTCGACGGCGTTTCGGGTGTTTTATCTCTGACTAACACAATAACCGTCTTTTCCGCTGTTGTTTTTATACTGTCTACGGGCATAATTTTATCATTGAGGTCGTAAAATGAGCAATATAAAGCTTTGGCTTTTATCTGTATGTGTTTTTTCGGTAATTATGTCCCTGTTCCGCATTTTACTGCCTCGGGGCAATGTCAAAAAGACCGCAGGTACCGCGTTGTCTTTAATATTTTTGCTGTTTATAATAAGCTCGGCAGCTAAAAACGGGGGGGAGGCTTTTTCACAATCCGATTTCTCCGTTTTCGGCGACGAGACAGAGGAAACTGCCGCCGACAATATGTCGGCTTATGAAATCGCCGTCGAAAAAAGTCTTGCCGAAGCACTTTCTTCCCGTGAAATAGAGTATGAGAAGATAACCTTCGATATGAATAAAACGGCAGACGACATCATAGAGATTAGTAACGTGTGTTTGTCCGTGCCGTATAATTCGCCGTCGGACGATGAGATTATATCCGCGGTAACGGATTATACCGGATTTTCACGGGAAATAATAAGAATAATAAGGGATGAACAATGAAAAAGCTGCCAAAGCTCTCCGAGAAACTGAAAAAGGATAAAAAGCTGCTTTTGACAGTCGTAGCGGGAATTCTCGGTATAGTGTTTATAGTCATATCTGAGTTTATCCCGAAAAGCTCGTATAAGAAAGCGGAAACAGGCGAACAAAATAAGAATTCCGTATCGTCATATGAGGAAACGCTTGAAAAACGTCTCGAAAGCATTATTTCCTCGGTTGACGGAGCGGGCAGGGTACAGGTTATGGTAACGCTTGATACCTCGGAGCAGACCCAGTATGCAAAAGATGAAAAGGGAAATTCCAAAAGCGGCGATAAATCATCCGAAAAATCCTATGAGAAAAAGTATGTTCTGACAGATGACGACGGCGGAGTGGTGCTGAAAACCACCGAGCCGGAAGTTAGAGGCGTTATAGTTGTGTGCGACGGCGGCGACAATGCCGCGGTAAAAAACGGCATAACTTCCGCCGTAAGAGCGGCTCTCTCGGTGGACTCAAATAAGATAACAGTATTAAAAATGAAAAATTCGGAGGCAAAATGATGAGCGCAACAATAAAAAGAAAGCATCTTGTACTTACGGGACTTGTAATAGCCCTCGGAACTGCTATGTTCGTAAATTGGTATTACACAAAGCCCGAGGCGAAAAGCGTAAGTAAGGCGGCGGATGAGACAACAACGGTCAGCGCAAATCTCGGAGACGCCATGTATGTCAACGGAACCGCGGCGGCCGCAGAGAGCGATTGGCTTTCGGAGGCGAAGCTTAAGAGAACGTCTGCACACGACGAAGCCAAATCGGCGCTTGAGGATGTAATTAACAGCTCCGATGCCGACTCGGACAGCAAGCAAAAGGCTTCGGAAGGACTCGAAAAGCTTACAAAAAACATAACCGACGAGAGCGATATAGAAAATCTGATAACCGCAAAGCTCGGCGGAAAATGCCTTGTATCTCTCGGTGAGTCCGCGTCAGTTACGGTTGAAAAGGGCTATCTTACCGACGAAGCTTTGACGCAGATTGTGGATATCGTAACCGCAAAGTCGGGACTGCCGTCTTCAAAGGTTACCGTTGTTGAGGCAAAATAGGACATACGTGTACATATTTTAATTGATTATTGTGATTGTTTGTGTTATACTTAAACCAAATAATCGATTGAAATATATTTGTTTCAATGTCGAAAGGTGGGTAACCACATGAGTTATAACGACAATCGTGACAGCGGCGGAGTAGTTATTTCAAATGACGTAATTGCATCTATTGCCGCAAACGCCGTAAAGGACGTTGACGGCTTCGGGAGCTTTTCGAGCCGCCCTGCGGATTTATTGTCACAGGCACATTTATCGGAATCGCCTCGCGCGGTTAAGGTGTGGAGCCTTGATAATGATATTAAAGTTCAGCTTTTTATAAATATCAAAAGCGGATTTAATATTCAATCTGTATGCACCGCCGTTCAGCAAAGCGTCAAAAATGCCGTTCAGAGTATGACCGGCAAGGTTGTAAGCAAGGTGAATGTTTGCGTACAAGGCGTTGATTACTGCGAACCTAACGAATTGAAAAACTGACGTTTTCCGGTTCTTTGCTGTATTCGGCGGTAAAGAGCCGGTTTTGTTTTATTAAATTATCGGGAGCGGACAAGCTATGACAAGAACCGAAGAACGCGAGCAGGCGTTCGTACTTATTTTTGAAAAAGAATTTAATATGGATACTTCTATGGATGACATAATCTCTTATGCCGCCGAGGCCGATGTGTTTTCCGAATCGGCTTTTGCCTCTTCTCTTGCAAAGGCGGTATTTGAAAATATCGACGCCGTTGACGCCGTTATAGATAAGTATTCCATAGGCTGGAAAAAATCAAGACTTCCCAAAACAACTCTCGCTATACTTCGTCTTGCCATATGCGAGATGATGTTTGTTGACTCTATCCCCGAGAGCGTATCCATAAACGAGGCCGTTGAGCTTGCCAAAAAGTACGCTACGGCGGAGGATGCGTCATTTGTAAACGGCATTTTGGGAAGCTACTCGAGAGACAATAAAAATGAGTGATTTTCTCGGAATAGATACGAGTAATTATACTACCTCGGCGGCAATTTACGAAAGCCCTCATAATGTGTTGCTTCAGGAAAAAATGCTGCTGCCGGTAAAAAAAGGTGAAAAGGGAATACGTCAGAGTGACGCAGTTTTCCACCATACGGTGCAGCTTCCCGAAATAATCGACAAGCTTTTTAAAAAGACGGGAAAAAGGGACATTTCCGCTGTGGGCGTTTCTTATGCTCCGAGGCGATTGGAAGGCTCATATATGCCGTGCTTTTTAACGGGGATTTCAGCCGCAACGGCTGTGTCAAGAGCTCTGTCGGTTCCGCTTTACCGCTTTTCTCATCAAGAGGGGCATATAGCGGCGGCTCTTTATTCCGCCGGCAGGCTTGAGCTTTTAAATGAGCCGTTTATTGCGTTTCACGTATCCGGAGGCACCACGGAAGCTGTTTTGGTAAATCCCGACAATGAGCACATTATAAACGCCGAAATAGTGGCAAGCTCTTCCGACTTAAAAGCAGGTCAGGCAATAGACCGTGTCGGGGTTATGCTCTCGCTGGATTTTCCCGCGGGATCGGAGCTTGAAAAACTGTCGGAAAAAAGCAATGCGGTATTTAAAATAAAACCGTCAATGAAAAATACCGATTGTTCGCTTTCCGGAGTCGAAAATAAGTGCAAAAAAATGTTGGCCGAAAACTACGAAAAATCCGATATTGCGCTTTTTTGCATAGACAGCGTTATTGCCGCGCTTGACGGTATGTACAAGGCTCTTATGCCGAAGTACGGAGCTTTACCGGTTGTTTTTTCGGGCGGCGTCACTTCAAACAAGAGAATTAAAAATTATTTTTGTGATAAATACAACGCGATTTTCGCCGAGCCGGCATTTTCGGCGGATAACGCGGCAGGCACGGCGGTTCTTTCTTCCATTATGTATGATCGGAGAAAATAATGCAGAATACATTGGTGCTGAGCGTATCACAGCTCAACAGATACATCAAGATGAATTTCGACGCCGATGAAAATCTCGCGAATATTTTTATAAGCGGCGAAATATCCAATTTTACAAATCACTATCGTACGGGTCACCTTTATTTTACATTAAAGGACGATTCGGCCGCGGTAAGGGCTGTTATGTTTAATTCCTCCGCAAAAAGGCTCAAATTTATGCCTGAGGACGGAATGAAGGTTATCGCTCGAGGCAGAGTGAGTGTCTATGAGGCGTCAGGGCAGTATCAGCTGTATGTTGACGATATGCAGCCCGACGGTGTCGGTGCTCTCAACCTTGCGTATGAGCAGCTTAAAGAAAAGCTTCAAAAGGAAGGGCTTTTTTCCGAGCTTCACAAAAAGCCGCTGCCGCCGTACCCCGAAAAAGTCGGAGTTATCACTTCGCCTACAGGCGCAGCCGTGCGCGATATAATAAACGTCCTCGGCAGACGCTTTCCTTATGCCGAAATAGTTTTTTGCCCCGTTTTGGTTCAGGGCGAAGGTGCCCATTTGCAGCTTACGGACGCGGTCAATTTATTTAACTCCGAAAGGGCTGCGGATGTTATAATAATCGGCAGGGGCGGCGGCTCAATAGAGGATCTTTGGGAGTTTAATGACGAGGGGCTTGCAAGAGCCGTTTACAATTCCGAAATTCCCGTAATCTCCGCGGTAGGGCACGAAACCGATTTTACAATTTGTGATTTTGTTGCGGATATGCGCGCTCCCACGCCGTCGGCAGCAGCGGAATTGGCGGTTCCGGATGCGAACGAATTACAGTACGCTTTGTCGGCTTTAAAGAACCGAATGTTTTTAAACGTTTCCTCCGGAATTGCAGACAGACGCTCGAGGCTCGAATATCTTACGTCTAAGGGAGCTTTAAAATCTCCCGACGAAATGCTGTCGAATCGGAGTCAACGCCTTGATACGGCTTTTTCAAAAATGCTGTCATCATATGAAAACCGTATCGGCGGCAAAAAAGTGGAATTTATATCTGCCGCAACTGCGCTGTCAAAGCTTGACCCTATGTCGGTGCTTATGCGCGGATTTGCTTTTGTTTCCGACAAAAACGGAAAAAATGTATACTCGTCGCAGGCACTTGCGAAGGGTGATAAAATCAATGTCAGATTTCACGACGGCTCTGCCGTTTGTGAGGTTAAGGAGATAACGCAATGAAACAGACCTTTGAGTCCGCCGTAACGCGGATTGAAGAAATATCAAAGCTGCTTGAAGACAAGAACATCTCACTTGATGATTCAATCAAGCTTTTTGAAGAGGGCACGCGCCTTTCGGATTATTGCAGCGAATGTCTAAAAAATGCAGAGCAGAAAATAACGGAGCTCAAAAACAAAGAAGCGGAGTGATATTTATGGAATATACTCACGAAAAATATATTGAGATGATAAACGAGGCGTTGAAAGTGTACCTCGGCTCGGTTTCGGACGGTCAAGATGTTGTTCTTGATGCGATGAAATACAGTGCAGAGGGCGGAGGGAAAAGAATAAGACCAGTATTGACGCTTGAGTTTTGCCGTGTGTGCGGCGGAGATGTGCAAAGGGCTATACCGTTTGCGTGCGCCGTAGAGATGATTCACACTTATTCGCTGATTCACGACGATCTTCCGTGTATGGATAACGATGATATGAGGCGCGGTAAGCCGTCGTGCCACAAGGCATTCGGCGAGGAATATGCGCTTTTGGCAGGCGATGGGCTTTTGACTCTTGCGTTTGAAACGCTCTCAAAAGCCGAAGACATTAAAGTCGATACTTTTAAAGAGGCACTGTTTACGCTCTCAAATCTTGCAGGTATCAACGGTATGGTCGGCGGTCAGGTGCTTGACCTCAAAGCGGAGAAAAGCAAACCAACGCTCTCAGCTCTTCAAACGATAGACCGTCTTAAAACCGGTGCACTTATAAAGGCGGCGTGCACCTTAGGCTGTCTCGCATCGGAAAAATATGATGGGCAAAAGATAGCCGCGGCGTCTGTTTATGCCGAAAACATAGGACTTGCTTTTCAGATTGTAGACGATATACTTGACGTCACAAGCGATACCGCCACACTCGGCAAACCCGTCGGCAGCGACGACAAAAATGAAAAGATAACGTATGTTAAGCTTATGGGTATTGAGAAATCACAGGAGACGGTTGACGAATTGACTAAAGAGGCGGTAAACGCTCTCGGAGTTTTTGACGGCGACACGTCTTTCCTTGAAAAATTAGCATATAAACTGGCTTTAAGAAAAAAATAACCGGTCTTCGGGGGAAGTTTTTTTAATGAAGTATCTTGATAAAATAAAATCGCCTGCGGACGTAAAAAATCTCAATGAAGATGATTTGCCGCTTTTGGCGCAGGAAATCAGAGAGGTTCTCGTAGATACGGTTTCGCAAAACGGCGGTCATTTGGCGTCGAATCTCGGTGTTGTCGAGCTTACAATTGCTCTTCACAGGGTTTTTGATTCGCCCAAGGATAAAATTATTTGGGATGTCGGCCATCAGGCATATACGCATAAGCTTTTGACGGGCAGGTATCCCGAATTTGAGACAATACGCCGTGAGGGCGGACTTTCGGGCTTTACAAATCCGTCGGAGAGCGAGCACGATATTTTTTACAGCGGACACTCGAGTACTTCTATTTCAGAGGCTCTCGGTGTTGCAACCGCAAACGGTCTTAATAACGATAAGCATACCGCAATAGCCGTAATAGGCGACGGTGCGCTGACGGGCGGACTCGCTTATGAGGCACTCAACAATGCAGGCAGATCCAAGCAGCGACTCATAGTCATACTTAACGATAACGAGATGTCTATTTCAAAAAACGTCGGCTCTGTCGCCAGGTATCTTGCCGTGCTTCGTTCAAAACCTGGTTATTTCCGCTTGAAGGCGCGTACCGAAAAAATAATCAATCGCATACCGCTCATAGGCAAAAAAATATCCGAGCAGCTTTTCAAATCAAAGACAAGGCTAAAGAATTTAATATATAAAAGCACCTTTTTTGAGGACCTCGGCTTCCGTTATATGGGACCCATTGACGGACACAATATAACTCAGCTTTGCGAGGCTCTTGAGGGTGCGAAAATGGTAAATGCCCCGGTGCTTCTTCATATCAACACGGTGAAGGGTAAGGGTTACGACTTTGCCGAGAAATCCCCGAGCGAGTTCCACGGGATTTCAAAATTCAATATAAATACGGGCGAGCCCGTATACGGCGGCACGAATTTTTCCGCCGAGTTCGGCGATTTCCTGTGCGATATAGCCTCTAAGGATAAGCGTATATGCGCTATAACCGCGGCTATGTCTCTCGGTACGGGCCTTGAAAAATTCAGAAAGCAGTTTCCCGACAGATTTTATGATGTCGGCATAGCCGAAGAACACGCCGTAACCTTTTCCTCGGGACTTGCAAGAGGCGGTATGGTGCCGATTTTCGCCGTATATTCTACGTTCCTTCAAAGGTGCTATGACCAGCTTGTACATGACGGAGCTATGCAGCATCTTCATATGATAATCGCTGTTGACCGCGCTGGCTTTGTCGGCGAGGACGGCATTTCGCACCAAGGTATTTTGGATGCGGCATTTTTAAACGGAATACCCGGTATAACGGTTTATTCACCGTCTACATACACAGAATTAAAACACGCTTTTATAAGGGCGATATACCACAGTAACGGTGTGGTAGCCATACGCTATCCGCGCGGTACCGAAAAGCCCGTACCGGAGTCGAACGATCTTTCGTTTGAACCGTTTGCGGTTTACGGCAGAGAAGACTCGGATACGTTCATTGTCACATACGGCAGAATTTATTCCTATGCCTGCTCCGCGGCAGACGAGCTTATAAGCCGCGGATATAACGTCTCTGTTTTAAAGCTTAATCGCATAAAGCCAATTTCGGAGGACGCTGTTAAAAGGGTTCTCTCATGTAAAAAAGTGTTTTTCTTTGAAGAGGGCATCAAAGCCGGCGGTATAGGCTCGGTATTCTCCGAAATGATGTCGGAAAAAGGCTTTAAAGGCAATTTTGATTTAACGGCGGTAGACAATGAATTTGTAAAGCACGCAGCGGTTTCCGCGCTTTTAAGCGAGTATTCGCTTGATGAAAACGGTATGATAAAAACAATTTTGGAGTATGACGATGGCGGAAAAAAAGACGAGGCTTGACGTAGCCGTTTTTGAACGCGGACTTACGGACAGCCGTGCGAAGGCAGGCGCGTTAATTATGGCGGGTCAGGTCTTTGTAAACGGGCAAAAGGCTCTTAAGTCGGGTCAAAATGTGAAAGAAGACGATCAAATCGAGGTTCGCGGCGAAAAAATGCCGTTTGTCAGCCGCGGAGGCTATAAGCTCGATAAAGCCGTCAAGGCATTTGACCTCTCGCTTAAAGATAAAATATGTATGGATATAGGCGCGTCAACCGGCGGATTTACAGATTGTATGCTGCAAAACGGAGCGGCAAAGGTGTTTTCGGTTGACGTGGGATACGGTCAGCTCGCATGGAAGCTTCGCACCGATGAACGCGTCGTGAATATGGAACGCACAAACTTCCGATACCTTACAATTGACGATATCGGCACAAAGCTTGATTTTGCGAGTGTGGATGTCTCATTTATATCGCTTAAAATCATTTTACCCGTCCTTTTTGAACTCTTAAACGACGGCGGCGAGGCGGTATGCCTTATAAAGCCGCAGTTCGAGGCGGGCCGCGACAAGGTGGGCAAAAAAGGTGTGGTGCGCGACAAAGAAACGCACGCCGAAGTTATTAAAACAATCACGGATTTTGCCTTTGATACGGGATTTTCGGTTGTCGGGCTTGACTTTTCGCCCATAAAAGGTCCCGAGGGCAATATTGAATACCTTATGTATCTTCGAAAAGAGCAAAACAATATAAATGCTGTGAAGGGCAAAGAATCGGAAGTAGCCGAGCTTTCACACAATACGTTACAGTAAAGCAGGTGACTGATTTGAAAATTGCATTGTTGCCGAATTTAACGCGTTCTCATGCGCTTTCGGTTACGGACGACGTATGTAAATACCTTGAAAAATACAATGCCGAATACTATTTTGAAACGGAAACCGCGGAAAAAATATGTCATAAAATCAAAGCCGTCGGTTTGCCCGAAGCAGAGCTTTTGTCACTTTGCGACGTTGTTATCGCCATAGGCGGTGACGGCTCGCTTATCCACGCGGCACGTAAAGCGGTTAAATATAAAAAGCCGATACTCGGCGTCAATGCAGGCAATCTCGCCTTTATGGCGGGCATAGAAAAAAACGAGCTCGAGCTTTTAAAGGAGCTTATAGAGGGCAATTATACAATAGATAAACGAATGATGCTCGATGTCACCGTTAAAAACGGCTCATGTGAAAAAACGCTCGATTGCTGCCTTAACGACGTAGTAATCGCAAGAGGCGAGCAGATAAAGCTCGTTAAGCTTAATGTTGAGTGTGACGGGCAAAAAATCAACGATTATTACGCCGACGGTATCATAATTTCCACACCCACAGGCTCCACGGCGTATTCGCTGTCGGCAGGCGGCCCTGTTGTAGACCCGAAAATCGAGAGTATACTTTTAACGCCTATCTGCACACACTCACTTTTTGCAAGGTCGCTTATCTTCGGCAACGACTCCGTGCTTTCGGTGAAAATTCCCGAAAACACGTCCGATAAAATCAGAATTTCATGTGACGGCGACGATTCCGTAGAGCTGAGACCGGGAGACTGCGTAAGAGTAGGCAAGTCAAAATACTACGCGGACTTTATCAGAATTAAAAACGAATCGTTTATTGATGTGCTTAACAGTAAATTGGCACAGAGGAGGGCATAAGTTGAAAAAGAAAAGACATGAGCTTATTTTAAGGCTTATAACCGAAAACGTCGTTACTACGCAGGACGAGCTCTTGGAGCTTCTTAAAAAGAACGGATACAATGTAACACAGGCTACCGTTTCGCGCGATATAAAGGAATTGAAACTCATAAAAACGCCCGTAAAAAACGGACGTTCAAAATATTCCGTCGGCAGCAGCGGCTCAGATGACGACAGTGCTAAGTTTTATTCTATCTTTTCTCAGTCGGTAATTTCGGTGGCAGCCGCAGGTAATATCTGCGCAATTAAGTGCTTTTCGGGAACAGCAAATGCTGCGGCAGCCGCGGTTGATTCAATGAAGCTCGAAAAGGTAGTTGCAACTTTGGCAGGCGACGACACTATCTTTGTGCTTTGCCACAGCGATTCCGAGGCGCGGGAGTTTACTTTACAGATAAAAGCAATGCTGAACGGAGACTGAAAAAATGCTTTCAAATTTGCAGATAGAAAATATAGCCGTTATCAAAAGCGCGTCTATTGATTTTGAAAACGGATTTAACGTAATGACAGGTGAAACCGGTGCCGGTAAATCTATCGTTATAGATTCTCTTAACGCAATTTTGGGCGAGCGTACCTCGCGTGAGCTTATACGAAGCGGAGCCGACAGCGCGTCGGTGTGCGCCGAATTTCAAAATGTCGGCAACAATGTAAAAAACGAGCTTGAAAAGCTCGGTATAGAAAAAGACGATACGCTGATTGTAAGCCGCAAATTAACCCCTGACGGCAAAAATGTATGCCGCATAAACGGTATGCCGGCGACCGTTTCCATGCTTAAAGCATTGGGTGTGCAGCTTGTAAATATTCACGGTCAGCTTGATAATCAAAGCCTTTTATCGCCGGAGACGCACTGTTCTTTTATTGATAAGCTCGCAGGCAGCGGCAGAGAGCTTAATGAATTCAAAGAGCTTTATTCGCTGTATATCAAAAAGGAAAACGAGCTGAAATCCCTCAACACAGATGTGAATGAGAAAAACCGCAGGCTTGATATACTTAATTATCAGATTGAGGAAATACAAAAGGCGGATATAAGGCCGGGTGAAAAAGACGAATTGACCGAAAAGCTCGGGTTTCTCAGAAATGCCGAAAAGGTCCTCGATTTGCTGCATACGGCATATGCCGCGCTTAACGGCGACGGTGAAATGCCGGGTGCTGCCGATATTGCGGCTGACGCTGCGTCAAAATTGCTTTCGGCGGCAGATTATTCTTCGGATTTTACCGAGCCGGCAAACGGTGTCAATGATGCCGCAATGAACCTCAGCGCATATACAGAGGAGCTTCGCGACAAAATATATTCGCTCGACTATGACCCCAACGAGACAGAAAGAGCCGAGGAACGTCTTGACGTCATTTACAGATTATCCCAAAAATACGGCGACAGCGAAGAAGATATACTCGCTTATCTTGAAAATGCCGAAAAAGAAAGAGACGCTTTGTCCTTTTCGGACGAGCGAGCCGAGCAGCTGCGCGCAGAAACCGAAAAAGCATATAACGAGGCTCTCGCCGCGGCAAAAAAGCTTTCCGAAATCAGAATTGAAGCCGGCAAAAAGTTTTCCGCCGATGTCGAAAGAGAGCTCGCATTTCTCGATATGCCGTCGGTTAAGTTTATTGTAAATGATTCTGTCGGTAAGCTTTATGAAAACGGCATAGACAATATTGAGTTTTTGCTCTCGGCAAATGCCGGTGAGGAGCCGAAGCCTTTGTCCAAAATAGCCTCCGGCGGCGAGCTTTCAAGAATTATGCTTGCCATTAAGTGCGTATTGTCTGAGCTTGACGACATCGACACGCTCATTTTTGACGAGATCGATTCCGGTGTGAGCGGCAGAGCGGCGTTAAAGATTGCCGCAAAAATGAAAGAGCTTTCAAAAACACATCAGGTTATATGCGTAACTCACTTGGCGCAGATAGCAGCCTTTGCCGACGAGCACAAGCTTATTTCAAAAGAAGAGAAGGACGGGCGCACTTACACGTGCATAGCTTCTCTCGATTATAACGGCAGAAAGTATGAGCTTGCGAGGATTATGGGCGGTCTCACCGTTACTCAAAGCATTTTAAACAGTGCAGAGGAATTACTCTCGTCTGCCGAAATTGACGATTAAAGGTTGACAAATATTTTTTTAATGGTACAATAGGCACATATTTATACAGGCCGCGAAGGGTCAAGGTAAAAGAGTAAATTTTTTTAAGAGAGCCGTTGGTTGCTGCGAAACGGTAAAAAGCTCTTTGAAGTTACGTCCCGGAGCCGCATTTCCGAAGCACAGTAGGTTATGCCGTTTTGCAAGCGTTAATTGCCGAAGTTTTTATAACTTCACGAGGCTTTTTCCGTGAGGGAAAGGCAAACCGAGGTGGTACCGCGATTTTTCGTCCTCTGTCTTTTGACAGAGGACTTTTTTATGTCGATAATTAAAGGAGAGAATTGAAATGGAAATTTACGAAGAATTAAAAGCCAGGGGCTTAATAGCTCAGGTAACTAACGAAGATGAGATACGCGAGCTTGTAAACGCCGGTAAAGCAACCTTCTATATAGGCTTTGACCCGACGGCGGACTCTCTTCACGTAGGGCACTTTATGGCGCTCTGCCTTATGAAAAGACTTCAGATGGCAGGCAACAAGCCGGTCGTTTTGATAGGCGGCGGCACAGGCTATGTCGGCGACCCGTCCGGCAGAACCGATATGCGTTCTATGATGACTCCCGAAACCATACAGCATAACTGCGATTGCTTTAAAAAGCAGATGGAGCGTTTTATAGAATTCGGGCCCGACAAGGCAATAATGGTAAATAACGCAGATTGGCTCTTGAAGCTCAACTACATCGACCTTTTACGTGATGTCGGTGCTTGTTTCTCGGTCAATAATATGTTGAGAGCCGAGTGCTATAAGCAGAGAATGGAAAAGGGACTTTCGTTCCTTGAGTTTAACTATATGATAATGCAGTCCTATGACTTCTATCATTTGTTTAAGCATTACGGCTGCAATATGCAGTTCGGCGGCGACGATCAGTGGAGCAATATGCTCGGCGGAACTGAGCTTATAAGAAAGAAGCTCGGTAAAGACGCTTATGCTATGACCATAACGCTTCTCTTGAATTCAGAGGGTAAGAAGATGGGCAAAACTCAGTCGGGTGCGGTTTGGCTTGACCCCAATAAAACTTCTCCGTTTGAGTTCTATCAGTATTGGAGAAACGTAGCCGACGCAGATGTTCTAAAATGCATCAGAATGTTGACTTTCCTGCCCCTTGAAGAAATTGACAAGATGGATAAGTGGGAGGGCAGCCAGCTTAATACCGCCAAAGAAATACTCGCCTTTGAGCTTACAAAGCTTGTTCACGGCGAAGAAGAGGCAAATAAAGCTCAGCAGACCGCAAGAGCATTGTTCTCGGGAAGCGGAAACCTTGACAATATGCCTTCTTACACTCTTTCAAAAGATGATCTTACCGACGGAAAAATTGCCGTAAACGACATTCTCTTTAAAGCCGGTATGACTAAATCAAAGGGCGAGGGCAGACGTCTTATAGAGCAGGGCGGAGTTTCCGTAAATGATAAAAAAGTTGCCTCTGCCGTTGAAACCGTCTGTGCCGATGATTTTTCGGACGGCAGTATAATAGTCAAAAAGGGCAAAAAGGTATTTTATAAAATTATTTTGGAATAATCGCATACTGTTATGTTTTTACGCAACACCGTTTGACAGTAAAAAAGCCTTGCGACTCGGCTCTCAGCTGAATCGCAAGGTTCTTTTTTATATTGATTAGCCTTCTGATTAAGACTTATTCTTTAATATCCGTGTTTTTGTTAATTCCTTTTTTGCGGAGTATAATGCACGGTATTAAAACAAGCAACGCAACTATTGCCGCCGCTAAAAACATCTGTGCGCACGGCTCATAGTTTGACAGTCCGTCATCACCGACATATGTTCCGCCGGCATACGCTTTACAAACCCGGTCGCCTATTGACGGGCCTACAATCATCGGTATAAGCACAAAGAATATCATTCTGATTCCCTGAAAAAGGCCTGTTTTATCTTCGGGTGTGTAGTCGCGTACCGTTGAATTAAGCATTATGCCGAGCAGACCGTATCCTGCAAAGAGCGGTATTGCGGCAAGAGCAAATTTGCCTGCGGTATGCATAAATGAAGCGGCAAAAAGTCCGACTGTAAACAGTGCTATTGCAACAAATAAAAGAATGTTTTTGCCTATTTTGTCAATAAGCTTGCCGACAAGAACTATTACGGCGACAAGCGCGATTATTACAAACGGTGCTGCAATAAGCACGGGCTTGGTTACGTAACCGAGCAGATCTTCAATGTTAAATCCGAGACTGTGCTGAAGATATATTAAAAGATATGGGAAAAATACCTGAACTGCCGTTTGAAAAAGACATATAGCTATGAACGCAAGATAGAGCTTGCTGTTCTCTTTCACTACGGATGGCTTGAAGCCGTAAATAAGGTCCTTCCAGTAATTACCGCTTTTTTCATGTACTCCGCTTCGAGAATCTTTAAGCGTGAACAGACCGAGAATGCCGCAGACAATAACAAATCCGCCTATGGCAAAGAAAAATACGGGATATCCGCCGATTGCGTCTATCATACCGCCGAAGGCGATTACAACTACCATCGCAACAACCGGCAATATGGCAAGCACGCTCTCGGCAGTAGCTCTGTTTTTCGGAGTTGTAATGTCCGTTATCCATGCATTGAAGGCCGAGTCGTTACTTGTTGAGCCGAAAAATGTCATAACGCAGTCCATAACGATTACAGTCACGGCGGTGGCGGTGATAACCTTATAAGAATCGGAGATGCCGAACAGGCTGCCTATGTTGTCTTTTGTTATAAAACCGAATGCTCCGGTTGTAATACCCCAAATTATGTAGCCGAGAGAAATAAATATTTTTCTCTTGTTTACTCTGTCTGACAGATTGCCCATTATAAATGTGGTAATAACCGCCGTTGCGGCACTGAATGCTACCATAAGCTTTATTGCCGTCATTGACGAGAGCGAGCCGGTTACTTTCCCACCTTCGTAAACCGTGTTGTAAAGGAATGTGTTGAAATACATATTTTCAAGCGTCCAGGCCATTTGACCCGTAAATCCGAAAAGACAAATGTTGAACCAAATTCTTCCGGATAATTTGCTGTCTGCTGCGCCGTTTTTCTTGAGCGGACTTTTTGTCTCAGTTTTCATTATCTCCCTCTTTTCAATGTATGAAACTGTTTGTGATAATTTCATATAAAATATCATTTATCTATTATAATTGTGTGCAAAAAGTATGTCAAGAAATATATTTGACAACTGTATAAAAGCAATCGGCTTCTTTTGACCGACGCCCCAAAACTGTTAACAATTTTTAAATTTGCTAAAAATTTGTCTTTTTGTCTTGTAACTTTTTAAAAAATAGTATAAAATGTATCTGTTTATCAGTATTTCACTGAAGATCATTTTGTAAAGGATGAAAACTTGATGGAAAACAAGCAACGTGAAAAAAGCGCTGCCGAAGCGTACAGAGAAGAACGTAAGCAGCGTATGGCCAAGGCTGCCAAAAAGCAGACTAAAAAGAATCCTAAGGCAGCAAAGGCCGGCAGAATAGTAGGAAAGGTTATAGCTATTGTCCTTGCCGTGGCTATTTGTCTTGCAGCCGTTGGCGGTATACTCAATTTCTTCGGTGTTCCGCAAAAGGTGATTAAAGCCGCTAAATTCGGCTCTGAAAAAGATACCGTGGCAACATATAATTACTATTATATGACGCTCTATAATTATTATTATAATATGTCAAATCAGTATGATACATATTACGGCAAGGGTATGGGCAAGATGTATACCGGCTATGATACATCGAAAACTCCCATGGATCAGGAATATACAGGTGATACTTCAAGTCTTAATACAGATGAGGAAATCAAGACTTGGGCAGATTTTCTCAGGGTTTCGGCAATGAATTATATGCAGTCCTATACGGCATATGCGGATTTGGCGAGGAAAAACGGTCTTACTCTCAATGACGAAGAAAAGGCCGAGATTGACGAGAGAGTATCAAGCATCAAGAAGAGTGCCGACAACAACGATTTTTCGCTTGACCGCTATATTCAGAAAATATACGGCAAGGGCGTAACCGAAAAGGTTCTCAGAGCCGCTCTTGAAGACAGCACGCTTGCATCCAAGTATGCACAGCAGAAGCAGTCCGAAATATCGGATGCGATAACGAATGATGAGATAGTAGCCGAGTATGAGGCTAATCCGAATAAATATACCACTCTTTCCGTATCTGCGTTTAAAGTATCGGCTAATGCAAATGTTGACAGCAATGCCACGGATGAGGAAAAAACGGCGGCAAATACCGCTGCCATGAGCGAGGCAAAGGCTTCTGCCGATAAATACGCGGCAAACGTAAAGAGCGCTGATGACCTTCTCAAGCAGGCTCAGAGCTATAATTCTTCACTCAATTCATCCTCGGTTGTTTTGTCGGATACAACATATTCTTCAATCAGCAGTTCGCTCGGTTCGGCTGCAGCCGATTGGGCGGTTTCCTCCGACAGAAAGGTCGGCGAAGTAGGGGTTATAGAGGTTGATGGCGGTTATGTTGTAATGTATATTACAGCCACGGCTCATCTTGACGAAACAAGGGCTGTAAATGTACGTCATATTCTCTTCCAGTTCAAATCAACAGACAGCAGCGGAACTACCGCAAATCTTACCGATGAGCAAAAGACAGAGTATTATAATAAGGCCAAGACGGTTTACGACCAGTATCTTGCAAATCCTACAGAGGATAATTTTGCGGCTCTTGCAAACAGCAACAGCGATGACACCGGTTCAAATACCAAAGGCGGCCTTTACGAGAATGTTAAGCCCGGTCAGATGGTTACTCAGTTTAACGACTGGTGCTTTGATTCATCAAGAAAACCCGGCGATACCGATATAATCGAAACAACGTACGGCTATCATATTATGTACTTTGTAGGCACAGCCGATGAAACCGTATGGAAGGCAAATGTCAGAAGCACTCTTGCAACCTCTAAGTTTGAGGAATTTGATAAAGAGCTTGTTTCCGATACGGGAGACTATGCAAAAAAGGTTAACAAGTCTGTGATTAAGTGGACCTCTAAGAACCAGGAGAAGCTTCTCAAAACCTATGCCGTTAACTCAAAGTATAACAGCAAGACTCCATCTACTACAAGCTCAAACGCAAGCACCCTCTATTAAGAGTGAGCCGTTTTGCACGATTTATCGTGTTCGTTGAGCGTAATTTAAAAAAGCTTTTCGGCAGTCCGCTTTTGCGGGCTGCCTTTTTGCGCGTAAATACACTTTTTATATAATATGTTCATTTTTGTAAACGGCGTTAATTCCTATTGACAAAGTGGGAGTTGGGAAGTATAATTGCCAGTGGAAAGATAGGAGATTAAAACAATTTACTGTCTTTTGTGCTGTAATCGGCTGTTTCGCTGTTGTGAAACGGCGTGGAAAGGAGTGCTTTTTATGATGATATCTTCAAAGGGCAGATATGCTCTGCGAGTTATGCTTGATTTAGCCGAGCAGGGCAGCGACAAATATATCAGTCTTAAAGATATCGCGGAACGACAGGATATTTCCCGAAAATATCTTGAGAGCATTATGACCGAGCTGTCTAAAAACGAGCTTGTCGAAAGTGCCATCGGAAAAACCGGCGGATATAAATTAAAGCGTGCACCGGAGAATTACAAGGTCGGTGAAATCCTATATGCCGCCGAGGGCGAGCTTACTCCCGTATCTTGTCTTGCAAAAGACGGAAAAAAGTGTGACAGGGGAGATTCCTGTTATACTTATCCGTTTTGGCTCGGACTTGAGGAGCATATAAAAGAATATGTTAACAGCTATACGCTTAAAGATGTTCTCGAGCTTAAAAATAAACAAAAGAACTCATGCTGTAAATGTGATTCCCACAACGAAAACGAGGATGATGTAATATGAAAAACGACAATCTGCTTGAAATTAAAAACCTTCACGTCAGCGCAGGTGAAAAAGAGATACTTCACGGTGTAAATCTTACGGTCGGAAAAGATGAAACACACGTTCTTATGGGTCCGAACGGAACAGGTAAGTCCACGCTCGGCTACGCCGTAACCGGAAATCCGGAATATACCGTCACAAGCGGCGAAATTATATTTGACGGAGAGAATATAACAGATATTCCCGTTAACGAAAGAGCCAATAAGGGTATATTTTTGTCATTTCAAAATCCTCTTGAGGTACCGGGCGTTACTCTCAGTGCATTTATAAGAAGTGCTCTTGAGCAGAAAACAGGCAACCGTCTGCGCCTTTGGGATTTTAAAAAGAAGCTCTCTGAAACCATGAAGCTTCTCTCAATGGATGAGTCTTACGCCGAGCGAGATTTAAATGTAGGTTTTTCCGGCGGAGAAAAGAAAAAAGCCGAAATACTTCAAATGCTTATGTTGGAGCCGAAGCTGGCGATTCTTGATGAAACCGATTCCGGCCTCGATGTAGACGCAGTTCGTACCGTTTCAAACGGAGTAAAGCTTTACAGAGAGAGAGTAAAAGGCTCATTGCTCATCATAACTCACAGCACGAGAATTCTTGAAGCCTTGACCGTTGACAAAACTCATGTTATGGAAAACGGCGTTATAGTCAAAAACGGCGATGCGTCGCTTGTCGGGGAAATAAATGAAAACGGCTTCGGCAATATCTGATTTATCCCATGGAAAAGCTGGTGATTATAAATGAAAGAGAAAAGTCAAATTGAAGACATTGACCGCAGCGTCTATGATATACGCGATGAGGAGCACGACGCTTATCGTATGGAGAGCGGACTTACTCCCGAAATTATCGACAAGCTCTCAAAGGAGAAAAACGACCCTGTTTGGATGCAGCAGTTCCGTCTTCAGTCCTTGCAGATATATAACGAGATGAAGGTGCCAAATTGGGGACCTTCTCTTGACGGACTTGATATAGCTAATATCGCGACATATGTTCGCCCCAACACAAAAATGCAAAACAATTGGAAAAACGTGCCTAAAGATATAAAGGACACCTTTGAAAGACTCGGTATTCCAAAGGCAGAGCGTAAATCTCTCGCAGGTGTCGGCGCACAGTACGACTCGGAGCTTGTGTATCACAATGTGAAAGATGAGGTTGCGGCTCAGGGGGTTGTGTATTCCGATATGGAGAGTGCCATGAACGGCGAGTATGCCGATATGGTAAAAAAATATTTTATGAAGCTTGTAACTCCGCGCGACCATAAGTTTGCCGCTCTTCACGGTGCTGTTTGGTCAGGCGGCTCGTTCGTATACGTGCCTAAGGGTGTGCAGGTTTCAATTCCGCTTCAGTCGTATTTCAGACTTAACGCAAAGGGCGCAGGGCAGTTTGAGCATACGCTTATAATTGTCGATGAGGGCGCAAGTCTACATTTCATCGAGGGCTGTTCCGCACCGAAATACAATGTTGCAAACCTTCACGCGGGTTGCGTTGAATTGTTTGTCAAGAAAAATGCCAAGCTCAGATATTCCACTATTGAAAACTGGTCTAAAAATATGTATAACCTTAACACCAAGCGTGCTCTTGTTGAAGAGGGCGGCGTCATCGAGTGGGTTTCGGGTTCGTTCGGCTCACATGTCGGCTGCCTTTATCCCATGAGCATTTTAAAGGGCGATAATTCCCGTATGGAGTTTACGGGTGTCACCTTTGCCGGCAAGGGCCAAAACCTTGATACGGGTGCAAAGGTTGTTCACGTAGGAAAAAATACAAGCTCTTATATGAATACCCGTTCAATAAGCAAGGGCGGCGGAATAAGCACCTTCAGAAGCAGCGTTGTTGTCGAAAAGAGCGCAAAAGGGACTAAGTCGTCGGTTTCGTGCCAATCTCTGATGCTTGATTCGCAGTCACGCTCAGACACAATACCGGCTATGGATATACGCACTAAAGATGCCGCAGTCGGTCACGAAGCCAAAATCGGCAGCATCAGCAACGAAGCTGTATTTTACCTTATGAGCCGCGGTATGAGTGAGGAGGACGCACGCGCCCTTATAGTAAGCGGCTTTGCGGATAATGTCTCAAAAGAGCTTCCCGTCGAATATGCCGTTGAAATGAATAACCTCATAAGGCTTGAAATGAAAGGCAGTATAGGCTAAAGGTCTTTTTGAAAGGGTGAATTATATGACTTTGATAAACAGACTTCCGACAAGGACTTGGAATCGGCTCGGCGTAAATGAAACGGCTCTTTCTTGGGACGAAAACGGCACAACCGAGATGTCTCCGCTTACTATTGACGTAACGGAACGCAAAAAGGTAGTGCGTGTCGAGGTAAACGGCGAAAATGAATTCAGCCGCAAGAAAGTTACGATAAATGCTCAAAGCGAAACCTCGGTTACCGTTATAGAAGTTCTTTCGACGGAAAATAATCTTGCTGTCGAAACAGAACTTAACGTAAAAGAGAATGCTCTTGTGCGTCTTATTCAGGTGCAAAGAAGCGGAGAAAAGTCACTTGTTTACAATAAAGTAACGTCTTTCTGCGATGAAAGCGGCAGGGTAGAGCTTTTACAGGTTTTCCCGGGCAAAGGAGATATTTATTCCGACAGCCTCATTGAGCTTACGGGAGATAAGAGCAGCTTCAAATCCGACATAGGCTATCTCGGCCAAAGGGAGCAGACGGTAGATATAAATCTTGTCGTAAATCATTACGGCAAGAGCACCGAAAGCGAAATAAACGCAAGCGGTGCGCTGAAGGATTCTTCTTCAAAAATATTCAGAGGCACAATTGACTTTAAAACCGGCTCGTCCGATTCCGTCGGCAACGAAAAAGAGACTGTCTTAATGCTCGGCGACGACGTTATAAATAAAACCGTACCGCTTATTCTTTGCGCCGAAGAAAACGTCGTCGGCAATCACGGCGCAACAATAGGCGAGCTTGACGATGAAACGCTGTTTTATTTTGAGAGCCGCGGCATAGGAAAAGCCGAGGCTGAAAATATTCTTGCGAGAGCCGCAATTGAGCGTCTGGCCCGCGAAACGGGCGACGAAGAAACCGAAAAGCTCATAATCAAAATACTTGATGAGGATCTTTAAAATGCACTACGATTACAGAAATGATTTTCCGCTGCTTATGCAGAATAAAATAATTTATATCGATAATGCCGCGACTTCACAGCGTCCGCAATGCGTTATTGACGCCGAGGGCGATTTTTACAAAAATTACAACGCAAACCCTCTGCGCGGACTTTACTCTTTGAGCGTCGAGGCCACCGAGGTTTACGAAAACGCAAGAGAAGCCGTTCGAAAATTTATAGGTGCCGAAAAGAGCAACGAGATAATTTTTACAAGAAATACCACGGAAAGTCTTAATCTTGTTGCATACAGCTATGGGCTTTCAAATGTTAAAAAGGGCGACGAGATAGTTGTTTCGATAATGGAGCATCACAGCGACCTTTTGCCTTGGCAAATGGTGGCTAAAACCTGCGGTGCCGAGCTTAAATTCATCGAATGTGCTAAGGATGGCAGCATCGACCTTGAGAAGGTGAAAGAGCTTATAACAAGCAGAACGAAAATTGTCGCAATGACGCAGGTTTCAAACGTGCTCGGCAGAGAGTATCCTGCAAAAGAAATTGCAAAGCTCGCTCACGAAAAGGGCGCCGTTATGGTTGTTGACGGAGCGCAGAGCACACCGCATATGAGGGTTGACGTCACAGACCTCGACGCGGATTTCTTCGCTTTTTCGGGTCATAAGCTTTTGGCACCTATGGGCATAGGTGTTCTTTACGGCAAAGAGGAATTACTCGAAAAAATGCCTCCGTTTTTGTCGGGCGGCGAGATGATAGATTCCGTTACGCGCACATCGGCTGTGTATGCCGAGCTGCCGCACAAATTTGAGGCCGGTACAGTAAATGCCGCAGGTGCCGCAGGGCTCAAGGCGGCAATAGATTATATTGAAAAAGTCGGATTTGACTATATAGGTGAGCGTGAAATTGCACTTACCTCACGTGCAATCGAAAAAATGAAAAAAATTCCTCACGTAAATATTATCGGTTCGGAAAATGCCGACGAGCATACGGGAATAGTTACATTCACGATCGACAATGTACATCCGCATGATATAAGCGAAATATTGGCTGCGGACGGGATAGCCGTAAGAGCCGGTCACCACTGTGCGCAGCCGCTGCTTACGCATTTGGGACTTAATTCCACAGCAAGAGCAAGCTTTGCTTTTTACAATACCGAGGACGAAGTCGATAAATTTACCGACAGCGTAGCAACGATAAGGGGGCGTATGGGTTATGGAGAATAGAAGCTTTTATAATGAAATACTGACGGAGCACAATGTTCATCCGGAGTTTAAGCACGATTTGCCCGGCGCCGATATAGTTTTGGAGGGCGTTAACCCCAACTGCGGTGACGACATATGGCTCAAGCTTAAAACCGACGGAGATACAATAACCGACGGCGCCTTTGTCGGCGACGGATGTGCTATTTCGCAGGCGTCTGCGGATATTATGCTCGGTATGATTATAGGCAAGAAAAAGGAAGATGCGTTAAAGCTCGGTGATACATTTATTAAAATGATTAAGGGCGAAGCTACCGAGGATGAGATAGAAGGCCTTGAAGAGGCGTCCGCACTTCGTGATATTTCTCATATGCCGGCGCGTGTAAAATGTGCCGTTCTCGGTTGGCATACGCTTTCCGAGGCCTTAAACGGCAAAGAAAAGAAATAATTATGCTGACTTTTGACCGTTGGCTGAGTGTTCAAAAGGCAGTTTTGCTTCAATAGAACATCTTTTGTACAACAATAATAAGCCCCTCAGATGAGCCGAAACTCATCTGAGGGGCTTATCTTTTATTACATCAAAAATATATCATTTAATACTGCCTTTTGAACGTCCGGCCTTATCCGCGCCGGCTTTTTTCTTGACTCATTATTTTTTTCAGTTCGGTTGTTTTGTTGTGCCTTATATTGTATAATAAAGCAAATGATTACAGGGTGAAGATATGAAAGATTTTATAAAAAAGCCTCCTATGGGTTGGAACAGTTGGGATTGCTACGGTGCAGGCGTAACCGAAGATGAGCTTCTTGGAAATGCCGAGTTTATGCGTGACCGATTAAAGCAATACGGCTATCAATATGTTGTCTGCGATATACAGTGGTATGAGCCGGCGGCTAAGGGCAATGTATACAATAACTTTGCCGACCTTTGTATGGACGAATATTCGCGGCTTATCCCGGCGGTAAATCGCTTCCCGTCCTCCGCAAACGGTGCGGGATTTAAGCCGTTTGCAGATAAAATTCACTCTATGGGGCTTAAATTCGGTATCCACATTATGCGAGGTATTCCGCGTCAGGCGGTTCACCGAAATACGCGTATTTACGGCACAACTGCCCGTGCGCGCGACATTGCTTCTCAGTTTTCGCTGTGTCCTTGGAATACCGATATGTACGGGGTGGATACGGAAAAAAGAGGGGCCGAAGAATATTACGATTCTCTTTTTAAACTGTATGCCTCTTGGGGCGTTGACTTTGTAAAAGTCGATGATATAGCAAATACCGAATTCAGTCCGCAAAACCCGTATTCCGCGGAAAAAGAAATAGAAATGATACGTGCCGCAATAGACCGTTCCGGCAGAGATATGGTACTGAGCCTGTCGCCGGGTCCCGCACCGTTAAACAAAGCCGAGCATCTCTCGGAAAATGCAAATATGTGGCGTATTTCGGGCGATTTTTGGGACAGATGGGATAAGCTTCTCAATATGTTTTCACTCTGCGAAAAGTGGTATCCGTATGTGAAAGACGGCTCATTTCCCGATTGCGACATTTTGCCGCTCGGCAAGCTCTGCATAGACGGCTCTTATATGGGCGATATGGGGCGTGATTCGGGGTTTACAAAGGAAGAGCAAAAAACCATGATGACTTTGTGGGCTGTTTTTCGCTCTCCGCTTTTTTTCGGCGGCGAGCTTCGCCTTACGGATGATTATACTCTGTCTCTTGTCACAAATCCCGAAGTTATAAATGTGAACCAAAACTCCGAAAAACCGTTGTTTGTATATAATAAAGGCGGCATTGCCGTGTGGCAGACAAAAATCGAAAACGGTACTGCGGTTGCGGTTTTCAATCTTTCCGATGAAGAAAAACATTATAAATTAAGTTTTTCGGAGTTGGGTATTGAGAACGTCCGTGCGGTTCGCGATTTATGGGCGAGAAAAGATATTCCAAAATGTGAAAATGACGTTGCGGTCTCTTTAAAACCGCATTTGTCGGAATTTTTTGAGATATATTGATTTTTGACATTAACCGCATAGATGGGGGTGCGAAATGCTTAATTTTATAATCGGTCGCAACAACAGCGGCAAAACTGAAAAAATCAGAGCTCTTATCGCAGAGAGAGCGTCCGAAAATAAAAAGTGTATACTCATAGTGCCCGAGCAGTTCTCGTTTGAGAGTGAACGCAGTATTCTCGAAAAAATAGGCGCACAAAAAATGCTTAACGTGGATATATTGAGCTTTACGCGCCTTGCCTTCGTTATAAACGAGCAGTACGGCAAGGCACTCAATAAGACAATCGACGACGGTACGCGCAAAGTGTTGATGAGTCTTTCACTTGAGGCACTGTCGGGAAAACTCGAATATTTTAAAAGGTTTTCGTCCAAGCCTGCGCTTTTGTCGAATCTTTTGACTTTTGTAACCGAGCTTAAGCAGTGTGCCGTAACTCCTGACGAGATTGCGGAAATCTCCGGCAAGACAGGAAATAAATCACTCGGTAAAAAGCTCTCGGAGCTTTCACTTATTGCGGCATCGTATGATGCCTTAGTGAGCCGCAGCTTTTTTGATGATGAGAATTTGTTAACTATTGCCGCCGATATGATATCGGAAACCGACTTTTTTGACGGAAAAGCCGTCTATTTTGATGCATTTTGCGGCTTTACAAAGCAGGAACGGAACTGTATTAAAAGTATTTTGCCGAAGGCCGAAAATGTCTTTATTTCTCTTTGCACAGACCGAGATTTATCGCGTGAGGGCGTTTCCGTTTTCGAAAACGTAAATTCGGAGTTTTCGCACCTTAAGGAGTGTGCCGCAGAGCAAAATGTCGGCGTTTCGTCTCCCGAAATACTAAATGTTAAAGAGGACGGCAGAAGCCCCGAGCTTGTTTATCTTGAAAAGTATTTGTGCGGCGAAGAATTCAAACCATATAAAGAAGAATGCGATAACATAGTTGTGTGTGCGGCGGGAAACAGAGCTGACGAAGCGGATTTTGTTGCGTGTGAAATTAAAAAGCTGTTAAGGTGTAATCCCACGCTTAGATGCCGCAATATAGCCGTTATAGAGCGTACTGCTGGAACATACGACAAGGAACTTTCCGAGAGCTTCAAAAAATACGGTGTTCCGATGTTTGAGGATAAGCGTCGGCCTATCGGTATTCAGCCTGTAATGGTATTCGTCAAATGCCTACTGGCACTTTGCGCCGAGGGCTTTTCTACGGAAAGCTTTATGAGGCTTTTGAAAACGGGTCTTACCGCCTTGTCGGGTGATGAAATATCCGAACTCGAAAATTACGCCTTTTTATGGAACATCGACGGCTCGAAATGGCGCAGAGATTTTACGGAAAATCCCGACGGCCTCGGATTTGATGTGACCGAAAAAAGCCAAGAAAAATTGATAAGACTGAATGACATCCGCAAAAGATCGGTTTTACCGGTACTTGCCTTTAAAAAGGATTTTGAAGAGGCTGACGGCGAGAAAAAGTCGCGGCTCATATATGAGTTTTTAATCAAAAACGGCGTTACCGAAAGACTGCGAGAAAAAATTGAATACCTCGTTTCGTCCGGTGATACCGTTCTCTGTGAGGAGCAGGATACGGTTTGGGCAACGCTTATGGATATGCTCGGAAAAATGGCGTCGGCGATAGGCGAGACGGTTATAACGGCAAAACGGTACAGCGAGCTTTTTAATATACTGCTGTCTGCCGTGACACTCGGCTCGCTGCCGCAGGAGCTTGACAGCGTAACTGTCGGCGCAGCGGACAGAATCAGGGTTTCCGACTGTAAGGTGGCATTTGTTATCGGTGCAGACAGCGGAGTTTTTCCGCTTGACCCTTCAACCGAAGGACTTTTAAGCGACAGCGAGCGTAAGGTGATGGGGGCTTTGGGTGTGAAGCTTGCCGAAACCGCCGAATATAAAGCTGTTGACGAGAAGCTTACGGCTTATCGTGCCGTAACGTCTCCTTCGGAAAAGCTTTATGTAACCTATTCGCTTTCAAATTTTGACGGTACTTCTATGCGCCCGTCCGAAATAGTAAACAATATTGTCACAGCTTTTCCGACAGTACCTAAGCTTGATACGGCACTTTCGGAGCCGCTGTATTCCATAGAGAGCGACGCCTCGGCGTTTAAAGTGCTTGCAACCGACTATTGTGAAAATACCGAACTTGTTGTAACGCTGAAAAAATATTTCGGCGAAAAAAACGAGTATTCTTCCCGGATAAGGTCTCTCGACAGGATTGCCTCGGGAGATAAAATGAAAATCCGAGATTCGAAAAATGCAATTTCCCTATTCGGCAAGAGTATGTATGTTTCCGCGTCTCGTGTAGAAACGTATTATAAATGCCCGTTTGAATATTTTTGTAAATTCGGCTTAAACGCAAAGCCGAGAAAAACTGCCGAGCTTGACCCTGCGCAGAGCGGTACGGTTATTCATTTTGTGCTCGAACACGTCTTATCCTTATATCCGAAGCCGCAACTCATTAAGCTCTCAGACAATGACATTAAAATGATAGTTAAAAATTTACTATCGGAATATCTCAACGAGACAATGGGCGGAAAAGAAAATAAGGAAAAGAGATTTTTATATCTTTATAACCGCCTTTCGGACTCGCTTTTTGAAGTCGTTAAACGAATTACCGAAGAGCTCAAGGTGTCTGATTTCACACCCACGGGATTTGAGGTGAAAATAGATGAGGACGGCGAAATTCCGCCTTATGCCGTACCGCTTCCCGACGGAGGCTTTCTGAAAATCAGAGGCTCTGTGGACAGAGTGGACACAATGAGAAAAAACGGCAAGACATATTTGCGTGTCATAGATTACAAGTCCGGAGGAAAGGATTTTGTCTTGTCCGACGTGCTTTCGGGTCTTAATATGCAAATGCTGATATATCTGTTTGCCATCGGAGAAAACGGAGAGGAAAAGTACGGTGATGTTTTCCCGAGCGGAGTGCTGTATATGCCCGCAAAAAAAGGCACAGATGCTCTCGGCAGAAAAGCAACAAGCGAAGAAGTGCTTGAGCAAAAAATCAAAAATTCAAGACTCAGCGGCATAGTCGTAAACGATAAGGATGTCATAGAGGGCATGGACAGAGATGTCAGCGGTCGTTTTATAAATGTAACTTACGATAAAAAGAGCGGCGGCTTTAAGGGCGATTTGTTGACCGCTGCGGAGCTTGGAAGGCTTAAAACAGAGATAGACGGAATTTTGCGCGAAATGGCAAATTCTCTGAAGGCGGGAAATGTTGAGGTTCTCCCGTGCGAGAAAACAAACGACCGCGATGTGTGCGCCTATTGCGATTATTATGCCGTTTGCGGATTTGAGCAGGGCGCTCCCGTAAGGAAAATAGAAAAAATGTCGCTTAAAGATGCGAAAAAAGCACTGAATAAGGAGGGTGACGACGTTGGCTGAAAAAAAGATACAATGGAACAAGGCTCAAGTAAAAGCAATTGAGTCTCGCGACGGCTCGGTTTTAGTTTCGGCGGCGGCAGGCTCGGGTAAAACGGCGGTGCTTGTTGAGCGTGTTATTGAACGGATATGCGACGAAAAAAATCCTTGTCCGGCTGACAGCTTGCTTGTCGTTACCTTCACCAAGGCCGCGGCAGCCGAAATGAAGGAACGTATAAATGCTCGCCTTACCGAGCTTTTACAGTCCGACCCCGGCAATCGCTATCTTGCGAGACAGCGTATGATGCTTCCTGCAAGCGACATTTGCACAATAGATTCGTTTTGCTCAAAGCTTGTGAGAGCAAATTACGATTCCGTCGGCATTACTCCGGATTTTCGCACACTCGATGATAACGAAAAAAATCTTTTAATAAAAGAGGCTGCCGACAAAACCCTGGAGGAGCTTTACGAAGAAGGCTCAAAGGAGTTTAAATCGCTTACGGAGCTGTTGATAAGCGGCAGAACCGACGATAAGCTATCCGAGGTTATATATAAGCTCTATGAAAACGCCTGTGCATACGCTTTTCCGAAAAAATGGATTAACAGCGTAGTAAGGCTTTATAATCCGTCACTCTTGCCGCAGCAGACGCCGTGGGGGCAGAAAATATTAAAGGATGTAATCGAGCAGCTGCGTTATTGCGGCGAAACACTCGGTAAATGTGCGATTATGCTCCGCGAAGAGCCGAGACTTGAGGCAAGCTATTTACCGGCTGTTTACTCTGACAGTATGTATTATAAAGCGACGTATGATGCGGCACGTCGCGGCGATTGGAACCGCGTTAAAACGCTTATCGACGGGTTCAAGCCGGAAAGGCTCGGTACTGCGCCGAGAGACTTTTCTGACTCGCCTTTAAAGGAACGAGTTAAGTCGCTCAGGGATAATTGCAAAAAAATATACGCATCTCTCCAAAAGGAGGTTTGTGTCACAGAGGATGAATTTTGTGAGGATACGGCAGCACTCAGAGCTGTAATTATTAAACTGTTTTCAGCGGTTATGCTGTTTTCAAGGCATTATTCCGAGCTTAAGGAAAAACAAAATGCGTATGACTTTTCCGATATTTCGCATATGGCACTTGCTTTGCTCGTAAGCAGAAACGATGATGACACAGTTGACAGAACGGAGCTGGCAAAAGAGCTTTCGCATAAGTATACCGAAATACTCATAGATGAGTATCAGGATACAAATAAGGCGCAGGATATGCTTTTCAGAGCAATATCCGATAACGAAGAAAATCTTTTCATTGTCGGTGATGTTAAGCAGAGCATATACGGCTTCAGACTTGCCATGCCGGAAATATTTTTGCAAAAACGCAAGCACCTTCCCGACTTCAACGGCAAAAATTATCCTGCCAAAATAAATCTTGACGAAAACTTCCGAAGTCGCAAAGAGGTTACAGAATACATCAACTATGTGTTCTCAAGAGTGATGAGTGAAGACAGCTGCGGCATAAATTACGATGACTCCGAGTCGCTGAAGGCGGGTGCCGATTATGAAAAATCTGCCTTTCCATGCGCCGAACTGCATATAGTCGATAAATCAAAAATCGACTGTGAATATCTTCCCGAGGCGTCACACATAGCCGATATTATAAATAAGCTGGTTGCGGAAAAAATGCCTGTAAAAACAAAATCCGGGTACAGACCGGTAATGTATAAGGACATTTGTATACTTATGAGGGGATTGAACGAGGCGGACGATTATTTTGATGCGCTTACAAAGAAAAATATCCCCGTGTATTATCAGAAAAAAGGCGGCTTTTTCCAAAACACCGAAATAAACGTGATGCTGTCGTTTCTTGAAATTATTGATAACCCGTTACAGGATATTCCGCTTCTCTCGGTTCTGGTATCGCCGATGTACGGCTTTACTCCCGACGATCTTGCTGTTATCAGAACACAAAAAAGAAGCGGCTATCTGTTTAACGCCGTTTCAAATAGCGGTCTTGAAAAGTGCCGTGATTTTATAAAGAGTCTCACTGAATACAGAGAGATGAGCACCACCTGCTCAGTCAGCGACCTCTTGCGCTCTATATATGAGAGAACGGCATATCCGTCAATAGTTATGTCAATGCCTGACGGCGATACGAGACGTTTGAATTTATTGCTGCTGCTGCAATATGCCGAAAAGTATGAGAGTAATTCCGATTTGGGGCTTTCGGGCTTTGTTCGTTATTTAACCCGTACAAGAGACAGCAAGAGCAGCATTGACTCTTCTACTGGCGTTTCGGAATATGCAGATGTTGTAAGAATTATGACTATCCATGCGAGCAAGGGCCTTGAATTTCCCGTTGTCATTATCGCAGGCTGCGGAAAGAAAATGAATACCAGTTCTCTGACGGATTCGCTGATCATCGACCCTGCCGCAATTCTCGGAGCGGGTATGAAACGAATTGTTGCCGAAACAGGCAGAGTGTTTGAAACTCTTCAACATCGCGCCTGTCGTCTTTCAATACGTGACAGCGAGCGGGCAGAGGAGCTGCGAGTTTTATATGTTGCAATGACAAGAGCGAGGGAACGGCTCATAATGGTCGGCTCCTCCGAAAACCCGGAAACTCTCGTGAAAAAATGCGGGGCATCCCTTTGCGGTGACAAAACACCGTCGCCCGTACTCATAAAAAAAGCCGGGTCTTATCTTGAAATCTTAATTTTGAGCCTTATGTGGCACAAAGATGCAAAGCTGCTCAGAGAGTTTGCGGCAGTCTCCGAACGATTTACCTATAATCCGAATTTTTCGCTTAATGTTGAGTATGTCACTTCGGTATCAACCGGAGAGTATATCACCGAGGACGAAGATGCGGTCGCGCCTGATGAAAATCTGCTCAGGGATATTGAAAAACGGACTTCATACGTATACGGATATTCTCGTCTTTCCGGATATGCCGCAAAAATGTCTGCGTCTTCAGTCGAAAACAGCTCGCGCAGTCTTGATTGGTATTTTACAGCCAAGCCTGACTTTCTGTGCAAAAATGATATGACTCCTGCAATGCGCGGAACGGCAGCACACCATTTTCTCGAAGTGTGTGATTTGGATATGGGTGCACAGTCCGTGGAAAAAGAAACGAAAAGGCTTGTTTCTCTCGGTAAATTGACGGAAGTCGAGGCGGCGGCAGCAGACAAAAAAATGCTTGAGCGATTTTTTGAAAGCAATTTGTTCAAGCGAATCAAGAATGCAGATAAGATATACAGAGAGCAAAAATTTACAATTGCCGTTCCGCTCGGCGAATTAAACAGCGATGTACCTAAAGAGTTCTCATCCGAAAAGGCAGTTGTCCAAGGCGTTATCGACTGCGCTTTCTTTGAAAACGGAGAGACGATTGTTCTTGATTATAAGACCGATAACGTGAAAGATGAGGAAGAACTGAAGCGCAGATATTCCGGGCAGCTTTCGATTTATAAGCGTGCCGCAGAGGAGATTTTTTCACAGCCCGTCAAGGAAACGCTTATCTTTTCACTCCGACTTAATAAAACTGTGGTTTTGGATATATAAAATTTGAAAAAACGCTTGCTTTTTAAAGCTAAGTGTGATAAAATCTCTATCGCTGTTAAAATGTAACTTAATATGTATTCCCGAAAGAGGTGACAGATAATGAAAGAAGGCATACATCCCGAGTACAAAGAGACGACCGTAAAATGTGCTTGCGGCGCCGAGTACAAAACTCGTTCTACTAAAGAAAATATCCGCGTTGATATTTGTTCTAAATGCCATCCGTTTTTCACCGGTAAGCAGAAGCTTGTTGATACCGGCGGACGTGTTGACAGATTCAAGAAGAGATACAATCTTGATAAGTAATTTAGGGAAGCGGTACTTTGGTACCGCTTCTTGATTTTTATAAGGAGAGCGGTGAAAGATATGCCGAGCTATAAAACGGTCAAAAAAAGAGCACATGATGAATTTACCGAAAAGAGGTCACGTTTTATAGGCTATGTTTGTCCCGTTCAAACGGTGGAGGAGGCGAACGGCTTTATATCCGAAATAAAGCAGAAGCATTGGGATGCAAAGCACAATGTTTATGCATACATATTGCGCGACGGCAATATAAAAAAATATTCGGATGACGGCGAGCCGCAGGGAACGGCAGGCGTACCCGTGTTGGACGTTCTCGAAAAAAGTGACGTCAAAGATGTCTGCGTTGTCGCAACAAGGTACTTCGGCGGCATACTTTTGGGAGGCGGAGGACTCGTCAGAGCGTATTCGCATACCGCAAAAATAGCTCTTGATTCCGGTGTGATTGTCACTATGGCAAAGTGCGACGAGCTCTGTGTATTGTCGGATTACAATTATTACGGTAAGCTTGCGTCGCTTATTCCGGAAAACGGGGGAACGGTGATTTCTGCGGATTTTGCCGACAACGTAAAGGTTAAATTCAGTATTCCGTGCGAAAAAAGCGATAATATAAAGAATTTGATAGTCGACACTTCAAACGGCAGGTTTTTTGCCGAAAAAATAGGCGAGAAATATGCCGAAACGGAAATTTTGAAATAAAAAGAGGGAAAAAGCAAATTTTCGAGTATATATAATTGAACAGAGAACAGAGGTGATGTTATGTCTGACGTAATACGCGAAACCACGATGAAAATCGAACGTGAAACACTGTCCGAAAGAGCTTGCCTTTCCGAAAACAGCAGGGGCAGGCAAAGAGATGAAGACGAATGTCCCATAAGGACTTCTTTTCAGCGCGACCGTGACAGGATAGTACATTCCAACGCGTTTCGCAGATTGAAGCATAAAACTCAGGTCTTTTTGTCTCCGGCGGGTGACCACTACCGCACAAGACTTACCCATACTCTTGAGGTTGCACAGATTGCACGCACAATAGCCCGTGCGTTGAGACTCAACGAAGACCTCACGGAGGCGGTGGCACTCGGCCACGACCTCGGTCATACACCTTTCGGCCATGCAGGTGAGAGGGCGTTAAACGATGTTTGCTCGTTAGGCTTTAAGCACTATGAACAGAGTCTTCGCGTTGTGGACAAGCTTGAAAAGCACGGACAAGGGCTCAATCTTACTTATGAGGTACGCGACGGTATAGTTTGCCATACTACCGGTAAAGAAGCCGATACTCTTGAGGGCAGAATAGTAAAATTGTCCGATAAGATAGCGTACATAAATCATGATATAGATGATGCGATTGTCGCGGGCGTGCTGTCTGAGGACAGTATTCCGAATGATATAAGAGAAGCTCTCGGCAAGAGTAAGTCAGACAGAATAAATACGCTTGTTATGTCGGTAATCAACAACAGCGGCGACGATATAGTCCTCGGTAAAAATGAAACAGAGCCGTTTTCGGAGCTGTGTGATTTTATGTTCCGTAATGTCTATACAAATCCGGTGTGTAAGGGTGAGGAGAAAAAAGCCGAGGCACTTATAAAAACGCTGTTTGACTATTTTGCCCATCATCCTCTTTCTATGCCTACCGAATATGAGTCGATATATTTAAGCGAGGGTGCCGAAAGAGCCGCTTGCGATTATGTTGCCGGAATGTCCGACAGCTATGTTCTTCACGTGTATAATAATTTGTTTATTCCTAAGTCCTGGATTGGGTGGGACAATCTTTGAGAGAGGTGATGTTATATGGCTTTAAGCGATGAATTTCTTGATGATCTTCGCCGCCGCGCCGATATTGAATCTACCGTTTCCTCGTATGTTTCGCTTAAACGAAAGGGCAAAATATTGACGGGACTTTGTCCGTTCCACAACGAAAAAACACCGTCGTTTACCGTCTATCCCGAAACGCAGTCGTATTATTGCTTCGGGTGCGGCAACGGCGGAGACGTTATAACCTTTATACGAAATATTGAAAATCTCGATTATATGGAAGCTGTTAAGCTTCTTGCCGACAGACACGGTGTTTCCATGCCGCAGGACGGATATGATTCGGGACTCAGCAAAAAAAGGACCGAGATGTACGGTGCCAACCGTGAGGCGGCAAGGTTCTTTCACGCAAAGCTCTATTCGCCGGAGGGCAGGCAGGGCCTTGAATACTTCTATTCGCGCGGACTTACCGATGATACGATACGTCATTTCGGGCTCGGATACGCCCCTGATTCTTGGCACGATCTTGAAAATTATCTTGTGTCAAAGGGTTACAGTCAGCAGCTTCTGTATGATGCGAATATTCTGAGGTCAACGGTAAAAAACGGAAAAAGATATTATTATGACGCCTTTAAAAACAGGGCTATGTTTCCGGTTATTGATTTGCGCGGCAATGTTATTGCCTTCAGCGGAAGACGTATTCACGATGCGGACAGCGACCGTAAGTATGTAAATACAAGCGACACGCTTGTTTATAAAAAGGGCAGCAATCTTTTTGCCCTTAATTTTGCAAAAAAGTCCAAGAGCGATTCGATAATTCTGTGCGAGGGTAATCTTGATGTTATTTCACTGCACCAAGCAGGTTTTACAAATGCCGTAGCGGGTCTCGGCACAGCTCTTACGGAAGAGCAGGCACATCTGCTTTCCCATTATGCGGGCGAAATTTTTATCTGTTACGATTCCGATGAGGCAGGCCAAAAGGCAACAAGAAAAGCGATAAACATACTCGGCAAGACAACTCTCAAGGTTCGTATAATACATATGACCGGCGGCAAGGACCCCGACGAAATAATACAAAAATTCGGTGCCGAAGGCTTCAAGCGTTGCCTTGATTCTGCGGCGAACGACGTTGAGTTTTCGCTTCTTTCCGAACGTTCAAAATATGATATATCGTCTCCTGCCGGCAGAAGCGATTATTTAAAAGCAGCGGCAGCTGTTTTGGCGTCGCTTAACAGTCCGGTTGAGCTCGATATATATATTTCGAGGCTTTCGGAGGAATTTTCGGTGAATAAAGACGCGGTGACTGCACAGGTTAAAATCGAACGTGAAAAACGCGCTAAAAAACAAAAAAACGAATTTTATCGCGAAGTGCGTGATTCGGTTATAAATCAAGGCGATAAGATAAATAAGGTCAACACACAGCGCTCAAAGGCTCTTCGGGCAGCAAAAGCAGAGGAGATTCTCATAGCGTCGTTTATGTCCGACCCGGAGCTTTACCGAAAGCTTGAAAGCAAACTGACTCCGGAGCTTTTCGTTACCGATTTCAACCGACGTGTTTTTTCGGCAATATCGGAGCGAATTAAAGACGGAAGACCGGTTGGGTTGTCTTTTTTAGCATCGGAGTTTACTTCGGAGGAGATAAGCGTTATTGCGCGAATAGAAACTGTTTCAACCGATATTTCCAATTCTGTCAGGGAATGTGAGGATTGTATAAACGTTCTCAAGAAAGAAAAGAACAGACATATCGATGTGAAACCGTCTGAAATGTCCGATGAGGACTTTATGAAGCTGTTTAAATAAAAAAATACATAGATGTGTGAGGGAAAAATATGGACAACAACACAAACCACACCACTGCCGCGGCAGCGGGCGAAAAGAAAAACTCCGTAAAAGCATTGCTTGAAAAGGGTAAGTCGACCGGCAAGCTTACTACGCAGGAAATTGACGCCGCGATAGTAGAGGAAGATTTCGATATGGAAGAGCTTGATAAGCTCTACGAAACCATCGAAAGCATGAATATAGAAATCATTGATGATTTCGGCGATGTCGAATTGGACAATCTAAACTTTGATACCGAATTGCCTAAGAGTCAAGATGCCGCTGCGGCAGCAAGTGCCGATACGCATAATCTTGCCATGGATGATCCGGTCAAAGTGTATCTTAAGGAAATAGGACGTGTTCCGCTTCTTACCGCTGAGGAGGAGCAGGTGCTCGCAATGCGTATAGCCGACGGGGATCAGCAGGCTAAACAGCGTCTTGCCGAAGCAAACCTTCGTCTTGTAGTCAGCATTGCCAAACGTTATGTCGGCAGAGGTATGCAGTTCCTTGATTTGATTCAGGAGGGCAACCTTGGTCTTATAAAGGCGGTTGATAAATTCGACTACACTAAGGGCTTTAAGTTCTCCACCTATGCAACATGGTGGATTCGTCAGGCTATAACAAGAGCGATAGCCGATCAGGCAAGAACCATAAGAATTCCCGTTCATATGGTTGAGACAATCAACAAAGTTAAAAAGACAAACAGCCAGCTTCTCCATAAGAACGGCAGAGACCCGACGGCAGAAGAAATAGCAGATGAGCTTCAGATGCCTGTGGAGAAGGTGCGTGAAATCCTCAGAGTCGCACAAGAGCCCGTTTCTCTTGAAACCCCGATAGGCGAGGAGGAAGACAGCCACCTCGGAGACTTCATTCCGGATGACGACGCTCTGGCACCGGCAGACGCTGCGTCCATGCTGCTTTTAAAAGAACAGCTCGGTGAGGTTCTCAAAACACTTACCGCACGTGAAGAAAAGGTGCTTTCGCTTCGTTTCGGACTTGAGGACGGACATCCGAGAACACTTGAGGAAGTCGGCAAGGAATTTAATGTAACAAGAGAGCGTATTCGTCAGATAGAGGCAAAGGCTCTCCGTAAGCTTCGCCACCCGAGCCGCAGCAAAAAGCTCAAGGATTTCCTCGACTGATAAAACCGCAAAAAGCTTCCCCGAATGCCATTCTGTCGCATTCGGGGATTTTTTTGTTAACAAATTCTTAATTTTAAGTTAATTGACAAGTGTTAATTAAATTGGTATAATATAAAATATTAGATAGAAATACTTTACATATAAATGTAAAAATCAGGTATAATACCGGCACTGATTTCAGCTTACCGCCGGAAATGAGGAGAGAAAATGAAATACAGAAAGAACGATATTCTGAAGTATACCGGAAAATATGCAGATATTTGCAGAGAAACGGGTTATATAGACCCGGGACTTTATGATGAATACGGCGTAAAACGCGGACTTCGCGATAAAAACGGAAACGGCGTTTTGGCCGGACTTACTTCAATATCTAAAATCAAAGCCTTTGAGGATACGCCAGACGGAAGAATCCCGTGCCCGGGTGAACTTTATTACCGCGGCATAAATGTTGTGGATCTCATAAAAGGCAGAAACGGCAACCGCTTCGGCTTTGAGGAGGCGTCATATCTTGTTTTGTTTGGCAAGCTCCCGACCGAGGACGAACTGAAGGAGTTTATTTCGATTTTGTCGTCACTCAGAACTTTGCCCACAAACTTCACACGTGACGTTATTATGAAGGCCCCGAGTAAGGATATTATGAATTCTTTGACCAAGAGTGTTCTGACTCTTGCGGCTTATGACAGCAATGCGTCTGATATTTCACTCGATAATGTGTTAAGGCAGTGTCTGAGCCTTATAAGCTTGTTTCCTATGTTATCGGTATATGCTTATCATGCCTACAATCACTATCTTTGTAATGACAGTCTTTATATTCATCGCCCCGACCCGAAGCTGTCTACCGCAGAGAATATATTGCGTATGCTGAGACCCGACAAGAGCTATACTCCGCTTGAAGCTCTTGTTCTTGATACTGCGCTGATCCTCCATATGGAGCACGGTGGCGGCAATAACTCGTCCTTTACTACTCATGTCGTCACCTCCTCAGGCTCCGACACTTATTCTGTTATGGCGGCTGCTCTGTGCTCTCTTAAGGGTCCTAAGCACGGCGGTGCCAATATAAAAGTTGTCCGTATGATGGAGGACCTCAAAAAGAATGTCCGAGACACGTCGGATGAGGATGAAGTACGTGCCTATCTTAACAGACTTCTCAATAAAGAGGAATTTGACAAGAAGGGACTTATATACGGTATGGGGCACGCGGTTTATTCCGTTTCGGACCCGCGCGCCGAGGTGTTTAAGAGTTTCACTAAAGAGCTTGCCGACGAAAAAGGCAGAAGCGGCGATTTTGCTCTTTATAATACGGTTGAAAGGCTCGGTAAGGAAATAATAAGCGAGAAACGCAAGATTTATAAAGGTGTCAGCGTAAATGTGGATTTTTACAGCGGCTTTGTATACAGTATGCTTGATATTCCCGTGGAGCTGTTTACACCCATCTTCGCAATAGCGCGAATTACCGGTTGGTCGGCTCACAGGATAGAGGAGCTTATAAATACCGATAAAATTATAAGACCTGCTTATAAAAGTGTGTTAAAAGACAATATTTATCTTCCGCTGAGTGACAGATAAGACCTAAAAGTACAGTGAAAAAAGTGCCGAAGCCAAATTCAACTAAAATTTGAATATACGCTTCGGCATTTTGGTTACACTGCAAAAAACACCCGGCGGCGTTTCAAGAAGGCGTAAAAAGATGCGATTTTTTTGAAAATAAGTGTTGACTTTTGTCGCTCATTTTGATATTATATCGGAGCGCTAAGGCGAGAGGGCAAAACCGAAAACGCCGGAAGCACAATGGACCTTGAAAATTAAACAACGACAAAAAACAAGGAACCCTGAGATTCTAAA